>Ga0070738_10000093_pt1 | contig 260088 bp, 222 predicted proteins | sample Coa_R2_2_FD_66446 | JGI IMG/M metagenome (GOLD analysis project Ga0070738, IMG submission 66446) | Surface soil microbial communities from Centralia Pennsylvania, which are recovering from an underground coalmine fire - Coalmine... | ecosystem: Environmental > Terrestrial > Soil >... | reverse complement strand
TCAAGGAACGCATCATGGCTGGTATAAAGCTCGCCAACCGCCACCCCGTCATCCACACTTGGTCCTATAAGCTCGCAGATGTCGCCTGATATGATTCGAACTTCGGAAACGATGACCTAGATGAGTGGCTAGTTCACGTCGCCACTTTCACGGAGATTGAACCAGAGCTGATAGTCACATTTGCCAGCGCTCACGAAATCTCCAAGCCCAAGCTCGCCATGGCGTACATGGCCATGAAGCGGAAGACGGGCGAGAGGAATCCGAAATTGGAGGGTGAGCTTGGCGAGCTGGCACCTTCTGCTGCATAGGACGGTTCTCGGCCTAAATCGCCTTCGCGCGAAAGGTCGGTCAGCCTGATTCCGGTGAAAACGCAGATTCCGAGCAACGTCAGCCAGAGTCGAATTCGCCTCTGTTTAGCGGGCGCATCTTGACGGCGTCGGAGGGGGCTATAGCTTGTGTGACTTACTGCCTTCTATATCCTCGAGACGACGGTATGTTCGGCGGCCTCCAATATGTTATGGCCTCTCCCACTAACAAAGTTAGTGCATATCTGTCGTCGTCGTCGATAGATAGAGGAGTTTGAAAAACATCATCATACATAAATCTTTCCAGCTGGTTGAAATATGTATAGTAAAATCTTGACTGTTCTGGCTTTTGCGGAACAACAACCATTTGTGTGAGCCCAACCGATTTATCGCGTCGTATACCGATTAGGCTGGCTTCATCTTTAAGTTCTTTAAGGTCGCTTTCTTCAGAAAATCTGCTGAACAACTCGTCTCTATCAACAACAAATTGACCATTGTTTAAGTTTGGATCACCAACGATGACATCTGCTTGCTCAAGGTAGGCTGGGTATTTGCCTTTACACTGTGCCGTCCCGGATATCGTTAACGCTAGAGGCGTATTTGCTCGAAAACTAGCAAATTGAGTAGCCTTCTCCTCAGGTTTCTCCCATTCAATTGAGCTGCTGCCTTTCACATCCATGCCAACGATCTTAATGTCCGCGCCGGCGCTGAGTTCCAATTGTAATTCTACTTTTTCTGAGCGACCACAATCTCCGACACCTGCATATTGTTTTAGTTGATCAATGATTGACGATAGCTGCGTCCTCGATTTAATGAACGACGAAAGATACATCTTCAAGTTATCAAGCCATGAAGCAGCGACATTTGCTGGAACCATTACGAGTCTCTCTGGCGGAACAGCTCGAAACATCCGGTACGTGCCAGCAAAGTTCGACAAACGATCATCCTCCGTTTTAATGTACGCCTCTGTAAACCGTGGGGCCCGGCTCGAAATATCCGCCGTATAGCGCACCCTAAGTGCATCGGATCCATCTGAGATGTCGCGCGTTGACAGCAATATAATGGTCCGGTCGCTTCGCTTTAAGGTCGCGAAAGGCTTTGATGTCACATCTCTGGAATGGAACAGCTCCAACCCACTTTCAGGATTGGCTGGAGATATGACCACGGCTTCTGTTTCGGTAAGATTAGCTGCGCTGATCAACTTGCCAACTTTCGTGATATGTCTGCGGTCGATGTTGCCCACGACCACATTTCGAAAATTAAAACTACAATAATTTTTAAGAAAACCGGCGCGGACGTCGCCGGACGGCTCGTTAAGCGTTACTATAGTCCCGCTTGGAAGATACCCTACTCGAGGAAATGCGCCTTCGTGCAAAGTCGCACTGATATAGATGCTGCCATAAAGGTCTTCGGGAGGCCAAACAATTGCCGGTCCTTCACATGGTTCGTTCGGCCCAACGCCCAGCGCGCGAGCCTGGTGTACCGAGCTCATTAAAATTAAAAGCCAAAGCAGTGAAAGAAGTGTGCGATGTGCTAGCATGGGAACCCTCAGTTGGACCCTAATGGCACTCATCGTTGGCGAGCTGTTGAGTTGACAGACACCAGACAACATCGCCTACGATGCGTTCCGCATTTGCTCCGGATTTGATGATCCTCCGATCATCCTGTGTCGCGCAAGGCCTCGTATCACTTCACTCCCGGGCTGTCCGGTGCTGCGGCGGCGGTCACGGTCTTGGGCGTTGCCTTGTTTAGGAGGTACGCGGCATGACTGGCCCCAAGCAGGACGATGAAGTTGGGGCCAACCACAGGCATCGTAAATGCCTCATGGTCGACCGAGGCCTGGGTGAACGCAAGCCAGAGCATACGGCAATAAACGGTCACCAGAATGATGGTTGCAACCAGCTTCTGAAGCCGACTCACATCCACGGTGTATCGATTGGCCTCCTCTTCACCGAGGTAAAGGTCCTGCCAACTCGCTTCCGCGGGTGTATTGTTGATATCGATTTTTCCCACGAGAGGATCGAGCGGCTGTTGAGTGGTTGCAGTCTCCTTCTTCTTGGCGTCGACTATCAGATTGCTTATCACCGCCGAGCCGGTCGTAATCCCGATAAGCCCGAACAGATTCGGCTCGATGGCCGGCAGATCACCGAAAATTGCATCCCAGATCGAACCTACGAAATAACTACTGAACAATATCAAGAACCAGGAGACCCACTGAACGCGCGCCAAACTGATTCGGTTACGTTCATCGATGAAGATGCCCATCGCTCTTTGTTTGGTAAGGATACCCGCCAGCGCGCATATGATTATCAGGGACGCAAGGACGAGCAGCCACTGCATCACCAGTATTCCGCTCCCGGCGGTCCGTATTTCGGACTCTTGCGATATCCAGAACGCATTCGCACCCAGAAGAAGTACGCCCAGCAGTGTCACGCCTCCCCAGCCCACTGAATAGACCAATCTCATGAGGTCCCCTCCTCGTGATCGTTAGCCTAACGTGCTCCAATTAGTCTGGCGGTCGCCTCGAGGATGAGGGCGGTGCATTGGAGATGAGGCTTTGCACATTGTCGTGCGGCGTTTTGTTCTCAATAATGAAGAACACCCGGCCACGGCCGTTTTGTTCAGCCGCGCCGGCCCCCGAAAAAGCCCCTTCCTGGTTCATGTCGCCAAAAATCGCGTAAGGACGGATGCCGGATGTCGAGACCCCGATTCTGCGATGACACTTGCGCTCCACAAAATCTACCTAACTCGGCGGCATGACCAATCGACTTAGCAACATATCCGAATGAGCGGGACAGGCCAGATTTGTGTCGAAGTTAGTCGTTTCCGACGCGTCGTCTGGGCTTGCCCAGTATTGCCATGCCAATATTGGGCACGCCAACGTCACCGGTAATGTTGTGAGTGGGTCACTCCAGGGCTTGGGGACCGGTGTAGGATAATAATATCGTGCCACCCAAACTCCATAGCAGGCCGATCCTCCATCCATCGCCTGCTTAAGAGCCTTCCAAGTACTTTCGTCAGAGCGGCTTCCATAAACAGCCGGATAAAAGCGAACGCGATCATTGGATATTCGAGCGGCCTCGGAGACAATAGTGTCAGACCATATCTCATAATACCCCGCAGCCAGCGAGGTGCTTTGCTCAACGTCCAAGAAAACAACGACATCCGGATCCGCTCCGGAAAGATATTGGGCTGAGAATACCTCAAAAATTGCTGCTACATTGTTCACCGCGTCGGCTTTCGCTTTGGTCGGCTGCCTTACGTTTGCTGTCTGCCGCGCAATAGGCAGAACGCGAATATTGTTGGCACGGAGCAAAGGACTTTCCGCAGCTGAATAATGAGTGTCTCGCTTGCCGGAGGAATTGATCTGGCCGGGCGCGTAAAAATATCGGCCCCAAAATTGAGGTGTTCCACCCAAATAGTCTTTCGATTGAGCATTGGCGAGGAGGTCCGCACTGCTGAGCACAAGGCTATCCATACCCAACAGCATGGCGGACGCCTGAGAGCTCTGCGGTTGCGCAAAAGGCAAGCCGGTGGATACTGGAGAAGACTTCGCGGGTATCAACTGATGTGTGGTAGTTATCGTGACGGCTCCCGGGGTGCTCTGAATGTCCGGAACATCCGGCACATCAGGAATGGCAGGCAGGTCTGGTAGGTCAGGTACATCGGGAATATCAACCATCGACACCCTCCTCAAAAGTGACATTTACCCATTGTATCGCTGAGTCATTTATTGGGGTCTAGTTCACTGACCTTGTTTTGGCGACGCATTAGCACTGAGCTGGGCCTTGAACCCTTCGGCCATCTTTTGTGCGGCACTACCGGTAGCAAAGAATTTTCCGAGATTGGCGTTAGGCGATGTGCCTGCGGTCGCAGTAGCGTTGAACTGCCCGATCACCGACAGGGCATCATGAAATTGTCCTCCCGACCCTGGCTGAACGGAGCCGATGGGAGTGCCATTTGCATCCACCGGAACGAGTGCGATATCCAAATCTCGATACCCCAAAGTCAGCTCAGGTGTAGCTTGGCCTCCACTCGCATTGGCAGTAATTCCTAGTGTCTGCGTTTGCACAAACACAAGAGGAGGGCTAGCCGTTGTGTTGCACCCTGCGGTTAGAAGGCAGATTAAGCCGTGAAGTGCGATACTACGCGCGGACATCATCGTTTTCCTCCGATAGGAACTACATCGGTACAGATGTTTCTGACATTTCCGACGACCTTAGCAAAACGCTGCAGTTGTTCGTCGGTACTTCCGACCAAGACGACCTGACAGCGTGGATCCAGTGCAACTTCGGTGATGTTGTAGAATCCAAAGGTTGTTTCCTGACTCGTTCCGGCGAACCCTAAGCCAGTAACCTTCAAGACGTGGCCATGCCCGCCGGGAGTCAGCGAAGAAGGTTCCGAGATGCCTAGAGCGATGGTTCGGCTGGAGGAACTATCCGCACGAACATCTTCAACAACCGCGCAGCCCAGCAGAACCGTGGAGCAGTACATGTTCAATATTGCCTGGAGCATGAGGCAAAAGCCGCGGTTCGACACACCGCTCCCCCAAGGTCCTCGACTGTGGCGGCCAATCACACTCCGCCCCTTCGGCTTGATGGCATGCATCGCGCGTGCGCCCTCAAAGTCGGTGCGCTCGTCCGACAAATTGCTGACCGATGTACAGGAAGCCCCGGCACCCTAGTACGGACAAAAGAATTACACGTTATACGCGTGCGCGCAAGAGAGGTTAAAGTTATTTTTTCTACCGAGGTCGCAATGGCGACGGTTCGGCTATCGACGCTTGCATATCTTTCTGCAACGGGAGGACTTCGTGGTGAACCACAAGCGGCTGTTCCGTATCTACCGTGAGGAGCGGCTCATCGTCCGGCGACGGAGCGGTCGCAAGCCTGCAGCTACGACGATGACGCGACGATGGCAACGAAATCTGCTCGTCCGCATCCCGGGGCTCGCGACTGTGAAGCAAATGTGCTTTTCCTTTCGAGTGTCTGAGCCGCCTGGGACGCCGCGGTTTTGCTTGGTCAGTGCGTCGGCCTTTGTTATGATCGATCGGGTTCGAACGCGATGAGGCCATGGCGGGCAAGCAGGCAAAGATCCTGTCGCAAGACAACGTCAAAGATCTCCTTGTCTACGCCGAATGTACCCGCCACCCGCAGAGGAACCGGCGCATCATTCTGTTGTCTGCCAAAGCCGGATGGCGGGCTGCCGAGATGGCGAACCTGACCTGGGACATGGTTCTCGATGCCGACGGCGCGATCGGCCGCGCTGTCGAGCTCTATGACCAAGCTGCAAAGAACCGAGGCGGCCGACGAATCCCGCTGCACCCTGAGCTGCGGCATGCTCTCGCCGCTTCGCGTGGAGTGACGGACAACACAGGTCCGGTTGTTCGATCCGAGCGCGGCGGGCCGATGAAGCCACTCAGCATTGTCGCTTGGTTTTGGACTGCATACAGGGAACTGCGGCTCGAAGGCTGTTCGTCCCATTCCGGCCGCCGAACCTTCATCACCCGCGCTGCGCGGCTGGTCCACAAAGCCGACGGCTCGCTGCGGGACGTTCAATTGCTCGCTGGCCATCGCTCGATCCAGACGACGCAGCGGCATATCGATGGCGATAGCGACGTACAGCGCAAGCTCGTGGCAATGATCTGACTGCCATGATTCAGCAACCCGTCGGGCGCCTTACCGACCTGAGACACAGGGCCGTGGGCCCTCGATCTCAAGATGTCGGCAATCGACCATGCGGTCCGACTGATCCACGGTGTGTGTTGCCTGACCGGCTCAGCGAGCCTTCTCGACGACATTCGGGACGGAGCTGGCGGAGTCAGCCTCACCTCCTCGATTCAACTCCGGGACACTGGGGCGCTGTTTGATTGGCTGGTCATGCGCTGAGCTATTAGGGCATCTCTGATCAAGCGGCCGAGGCCTATATGGACCAGCACGGCCGGGTGAGCTGGCTTGATATTCGGCGAAAGCTGTCCCGCCCCAGGGCCTGCCCTAAGCTCAAGAGCTACTGGCATTACCATGGCTGCCGGCCGAGAGAGGTTCGAGAGAGAATAAGACAGCGTAAAGGGGCAACGCGGGACCTCGCGACCTTCCGGGTCCCGCGGGGCGGTCCTGTCCCGCTGAAAGGAAGGAGCCTCAAGCAGTTCGTGCGACTAAAACCCGGCGGCCTGGAAAATCGAGCTCAACGCGGCAATTTGCCAACAACTCGGTCCCAATCAGGACCTCTTCGTGAATTTTCCGTGCGCGCCGCGCGCTTCGTACTTTGGGCGCCTCAATCAAGATATAGGCGGTGACCGACACTTGCTCGCCAAGCCAGAGCAGCCGCCCTCGGCCAAGCAGGAAATTCTCGTCGCGTTGGCTTGCCAACTGAGCGCGGGCGTATTGGCTCGAAACAAGAAACCCAAATCGCGCGGCCTGTGACGCGTCGACGATGATCGCGCCGTTGAATCCAGTATCGATGAAGGCAACCAGCGGATCGCTGAAGCCGGCTGCTTCGATCCGAACCAGCGGCCTCCTCAAATCGTCAACCGATCCTTCGAGGAATTCAAGTGGTGGCAAAAACGGAAGCCCCAATCCGTGTGCACCACCCCGGTGCATCGTCCCCAAAGCGCTCGATGAATTTCGTGTGCACCTCTGTCGTGGTCTGACCGAGGACATACTCGGCAGAACTGGTGTTGATCATGACATAGGAGCCGAAATTCTCCCGCTCCAGAGCGGCCCTGAGCGGCTCGTAGAGCTGCGCTCCCGTCTGCAGCGGCGTTACGGCGTGCTCGCCGCTTTCAACGCTATTGTGCTTCATAAGATGGCCCGTATTACGCAACCCGGACTATACCCGAATCGAGAGGACCACGAAAGCCTCAACGCCGAGCCGCCGCGGGGGCTCTCGCGATCATTCGGGTCATGTGGCGCGGCTTTATCCGAAGAAACATGACAAAACGGTCATATCTCATGGGCAGACCTATGCGCACCAATTGGAGGCCACCTCGATTTGCGGCCACATGTGTCGCACTTGATCGAATTACCGCTGTGCACCAGCGTAAAGTTTCCGCAGGCGCAGGCTTCGCCTAGCAGCCAACTTTTTCGGGCGAAACGGGAGCCCTCTACTCTGCGTTTAGCCATCGCACGCGGCACCTCGCAGAAAACGACAATCAGTTCAACGTCATCAAAGTGCAAGACTATGCCATCGGGCAGCAGGAAATATTCCGCAAATTTGTTTGCTTGCCATTCAGCTGAGTGCTCATTTTCAGGAAATTTAAGTTGAAGCGACGGATCGCTGGAGAAGGCCTGAGTTGAATGGTCATGAAGGACGATGTGTCCTACTTCATGCGCCAGCACGAAGCGCGCGAAATCGTCACCTGATTTCGCCTTTTCCATATTTGCCTATCGACCCACAGTGTTACCAAGGACTTGGTAGGGTCAAAATCGACATACGCGGGATCGTCCTGGTCAAAATCTCGATCGTAAAATTCAATCTTGAGCGATTTTCCTTTCAGGCCGCTTTTCAATGTTGTTTCGATGAACTCGGTTATGTCGAAGGAATATTTGTTTTCGCTGCCATGTCTTTTTCTCCAATTCGTGGCAATGCGCGCTAAGGTGTCTTCGGTTGTGTACGTGACCTTGTGATCGTGAGGCATTTTCTTGCCGCCCCGATCAAGAACAGCCCGAGGTGCCGCCGCACGTGTCGCATTTGAGACAAGTGCCGTTTCGAACGAGGGTGAAGTTGCCGCACTCGCCGCATGCTTCGCCGACGTAGCCCTTGGCTTTGGCCTCAGCTCTTCTCGCCACATCAGAGGTATCAGGCCATCCGGCTGGTCGTGAGAAGCTAAGTCTAACGTGTGATTCGGCGGCTCCGATCTTTTCGGTTGGTGACAGCTTCTGCTCGGGCGCGGTGCGCAATGCAGTGGCGGCCTGGGCTTCGCTGCGCACCGGCGTTCCGGCCACGGCTGTGACCTTCGTGGAGGCGGCAGCGGTGCTACGACCCTCCGCCGAAACCGGCGACGGCGCGGAGCTCGAGGCCCCTCCCGACATGACCACGAGCTTGTCGGTGCGCGAGCGGGTCAGTCCCTTGGAGACATAGCGGGCAGCGGCAGGCGCGGGCCTTCCTTCCTCGACGCCGCGGCCGAGCGCATCGAAGCCGCCTTCGGTCGGCTCGACATGGGCGAGGTCGAAGCGCTCAAGGTAGCTCACCGCGAGCTCGCGGAACACATAGTCGAGGATCGAGGTCGCGTATTTGATCGAGTCATTGCCCTGCACCGGGCCGGACGGTTCGAAGCGGGTGAACGTGAAGGCATCGACATATTCGTCGAGCGGCACGCCGTATTGCAGGCCGAGCGAGACCGCAATCGCGAAATTGTTTAGGATGGAGCGGAGCGCCGCGCCTTCCTTGTGCATGTCGATGAAGATTTCGCCCAAACGTCCGTCGTCGTATTCGCCGGTGCGCAGATAGACCTTGTGGCCGCCGACCACCGCCTTCTGGGTATAGCCCTTGCGGCGGTCGGGCATGCGCTCGCGCTCGCGCATGACCACGATGCGCTCGACCACCTTCTCCACCACCCGCTCGGCGAGCGCGGAGGCGCGCGCCGTGGCAGGCTTCTCCAGGAACGCATCGATCTCGTCTTCTTCCTCGTCGTCGGCGATGAGCTGCGACTGCAGCGGCTGCGAGAGCTTGGAGCCGTCGCGATAGAGAGCGTTCGCCTTGAGGGCAAGCTTCCAGGAGAGCAGATAGGCCTCCTTGCAATCTTCCACCGTCGCATCATTCGGCATGTTGATGGTCTTGGAGATGGCGCCCGTAATGAACGGCTGCGCGGCCGCCAGCATGCGGATGTGGCTCTCGACCGAGAGGTAGCGCTTGCCGGTGCGCCCGCACGGATTGGCGCAGTCGAACACCGGATAGTGCTCGGCCTTCAAGTGCGGGGCGCCCTCGACCGTCATGGCGCCGCAGACATGGATGTTGGCGGCCTCGATCTCGCGCTTGGAAAAGCCGATATGGGCGAGGAGGTCGAAGCCGGGGGCGTCGAGTGCCGCGGCCTCGATGCCGAGCACGTCACGGCAGAAATCCTCGCCCAGCGTCCATTTGTTGAAGGCGAACTTGATGTCGAAGGCGGTCGGCAGTGCCTTCTCGATCCGCTCGATCGCCGCTTCATCGAAGCCCTTGGCTTTGAGGGTCGCGTGATTGATGCCGGGCGCCTGTCCGAGCGAGCCGTGCCCGACCGCATAAGCCTCGATCTCGGCGATCTCCGCCTCACTATAGCCAAGCGTCCGCAAGGCTTCCGGCACCGCACGGTTGATGATCTTGAAGTAACCGCCGCCGGCGAGCTTCTTGAATTTCACCAGCGCGAAATCAGGCTCGATGCCGGTGGTGTCGCAATCCATCACCAGCGCGATGGTGCCGGTGGGCGCAATGACGCTCACCTGCGCGTTGCGGAAGCCGTGCTCGCTGCCGAGCGTGAGCGCACGGTCCCAAGCCGCCTTGGCGTGCGCGACGAAACGCGGGTCCGGGCAGGACTTGTGGTCGAGCGGCACCGGCGGCGTTGCGATCTTCTCGTAGCCCAAGCGCTCGCCATGCGCGGCGCGGCGATGGTTGCGGATGACCCGCAGCATCGGCTCGCGGTTTTTCTTGTAGGACGGGAAGGCGCCGAGCTCTGCCGCCATCTCGGCCGAGGTCGCATAGGAGATGCCGGTCATGATCGCGGTCAGGGTGCCGCAGATCTGGCGGCCCGCCTCGCTGTCATACGGGATGCCGGACGACATCAAGAGGCCGCCGATATTGGCATAGCCCAGGCCCAGCGTGCGGAACTCGAAGGAGAGCTGCGCGATCTCACGCGAGGGGAACTGCGCCATCAGGACCGAGATTTCGAGCACGACAGTCCAGAGGCGCACCGCGTGTTCGTAGCCTTCGAGGTCGAAGCCCATACTGGCGCCCCTCCCTGACCCTCCCCCGCTCGCCGGGGAGGGGACGGCGAGGCCCTCGCTTGCGGGCGAAGGCTGCGCCGAGTGGAAGGCCAGCAGATTAAGCGAGGCGAGATTGCAGGCCGTGTCGTCCAGGAACATGTATTCCGAGCATGGATTGGAGGCGCGGATCTCACCCGAAGCCGGGCAGGTGTGCCAGTCGTTGATGGTGGTGTGGAACTGCAGGCCCGGATCGGCGCTCGCCCAAGCGGCGTAACCGATCTTGTCCCACAGGTCGCGCGCTTTCACCGTCTTGGCGACCTTGCCGGTGGTGCGCCAGGTCAAATCCCATTCGCCGTCCGCCTCGACGGTTTTCAGGAACTCGTCCGTCACCCGCACGGTGTTGTTGGAGTTCTGCCCGGAGACCGTAAGATAGGCCTCCGAATCCCAGTCGGTGTCGTAGACCGGGAAGTGAAGATCGCTATAGCCGTGCCTGGCGAACTGAATGACGCGCTTGATGTAGGCGTCGGGCACATGATTGCGGCGCGCGGCCTTGACCTCGCGGCGCAGCACCGGGTTCTTCTCCGGATCGAAGCAATCGTCGCCCGAGCCTTCGCAGTTCACGCAGGCCTTGATGATGGCGCGCAGATGCCGCTGGTTGACCTTCGAGCCGGTGACGAGGCTTGCCACCTTCTGCTCTTCATTCACCTTCCAGTCGATGAACTGCTCGATGTCGGGGTGATCGGTGTCGACGATCACCATCTTGGCGGCGCGGCGCGTGGTGCCGCCTGACTTGATGGCGCCGGCGGCGCGGTCGCCGATCTTCAAGAAGCTCATCAACCCGGAGGAGCGGCCGCCGCCCGCAAGCTTCTCGCCGTCGCCGCGCAGCTTGGAGAAATTGGTGCCGGTGCCGGAGCCGTATTTGAACAGGCGGGCTTCGCGCACCCACAAGTCCATGATCCCGCCTTCGTTGACGAGATCATCCTTGATCGACTGGATGAAGCAGGCGTGCGGCTGCGGATGCTCGTAGGCCGACTTCGACTTGATGAGCTTGCCGGTGGAAAAATCGACGTAGAAATGGCCCTGGCTCGGCCCGTCGATGCCATAGGCCCAGTGCAGCCCGGTGTTGAACCATTGCGGCGAGTTGGGCGCCGCCATCTGCATGGCCAGCATGTAGACGAGCTCGTCGAAGAAGGCGCGTGCGTCCTCCTCCGCGGCGAAATAGCGGCCCTTCCAGCCCCAATAGGTCCAGGTTCCGGCAAGCCGCTCGAACACCTGCTTGGAAGACGTCTCGCCGACGAAACGCTCCTTCTCCGGCAACAGCTCGAGCGCTTCGGCATCCGCCACGGAACGCCACAGCCACGACGGAACAGTCGGCTCCTCAACCTTCTTGAGGCGCGCGGGCACACCGGCCTTGCGGAAATATTTCTGCGCCAATACGTCGGCGGCGACCTGCGACCAGAACTCCGGCACCTCCACGTTCTCGGCCTTGAACACCACCGAGCCGTCCGGATTGCGGATTTCGCTGCCGGTCAGGCGGAATGCAATATCCGCATAGGGCGATTGTCCTTCTTTGGTGTAGCGCCGCTCGATCCGCATTTTCTTGCCCCTTTTCCTTGTCCGTTCGGCTGCCCCAAGGATGTCCCCTATATGGGGTGCCGACATCTGTGCCGCCCGCGGCCCTGTCCCGACCCGCGGGTTACGCTTCTCGCAACACCCTGTTTCACGCCTGTTTCCGCCGGCCCCGATCTTTGCCTGCAGGGCCCTCATCGGGCGGCCTACCGGCCTGGAGCTTCTGGCGGCACCCCCCGCCCGTGCCCTGGCAGGCACGGTAATACCGGTCCCCGGAGCCTCAACTGGCAGCGCGGAGCGGTTACGCAAACCATTTCGGGAAAGCGCCCGGCGGCTTACGAACCACTCGCGCCGAACGAACAGAGGCTAGGACGACTCTGCCGTCATCGTCAAGACCTAGTACAAGAATCTGAATCAACCGCTAAATGTGGTGGGAATTTTGTGAAGTGCGGGGAAAGAATCGCTGCCGCCCGGCAAGTATCGGAGATTCGAAGAGGATTCCAAAGTGTCATCTGGGGATAAGCGTGCCGCGAACCTGGTCATCGCAGGTGGTCATCCCCGCAAATCTCGTAAGTGGCCGGATGTGGGCACTGGGCAAGACGCCGACGTTGGGTCTTTTGCAGCCGGCACGGTGTTCGCCGAAGGCCGGCGTCGGCTCATGCGCTCGGCGGCTATCGCGGCGTTCAAGCCTGACAGTCGCGAGACAATTCGAATCGATTCGGCTCTGCGCGAGCGTTTCGAAGATCGATGATTCTACCGACGGAGCTCGTCGCACCACAACGACAGCAGACCGGCCATCATTCATAGTCTCGTAACCAAATAGATCGGCCCTTCCAACAAACAACGACGTTTGTGCCAAGTCACCATCAACTACTGGGAGATCCGCTGGCTATACAGTTTTGTAAAGTTGCAGGCTCATAAAGTAATACCCGTTTTATGTTGCCTAAGAGTTTTACGCGAACACTACGACTTCAACGCAAATGATTATGCGGTTCAACCCTGGCAGTGCATTCGACGCGTCCCATACTAAAGGCTAGTGATTCACGGGATGCGTTGTGACTCACGACAGCATGGAGATTTCAAAAATGATCAAGCAAGGAATGATGACCAAGGTTGTGCTCGCGGCGGCGCTCAGCATCAGCGCTGCTTCTTTCGCTGTTGCGGCGCCGGATACTGATCCGAAGGGCGGATATCGGGAGCTCGGCCCTGGCGGCGTGGTCACCGACGGGGTGAATCCGGTGTACCACCAGTCCTTGAAGGGCGGCAAAGCCTATGGGTATGCGCCCAATTACATCAAGCCGTCCAAGACCAAGGCCCACACGGCGATCAACTGAGCGCGTTGCATCTGAGACGACGGATCAACTTGAAGCGATCCGCCAACGTCGAACTGGAGCCGTCCCTCGGGGCGGCTCTTTTGTTTGGTTGGTGCGACGCCGGACCCGAGGATCTCGCCTTGAGGAGCGCGCACTCGCGCGCGTCTCGAAGGACGGCCGCAAGCTCCTCGCTGGTGTCCAACTTTCGAGATGCCGGCCGGCCTCAATCCGATTGCGGGATGCCGGCGTCGTGCGCGAGCTTCACGGTCGAGGCGACGTCCTCGCGGAAGTAGGTGTCGAACTCGGCCATTCCCATCGGCATCGGATCGACGCCGAGCTTGGTGAGGCGGTCCTGCACCGCCGGGACCTCGAGCGCCTTCTTGGTCTCGTCATAGATCTTGCTGATGATGCTCTTGGGCGTCTGCGCCGGCGCGAACAGCCCGGTCCAGAAATGATAGGCCGCGTCCTTCAAGCCGGCTTCGGCGGTGGTCGGCACATCGGGCAGGGTAGCGGCGCGATTGGCGGTCGAGACCGCAAGCGCCACGAGCTTGCCGTTGCTGATGAGCGGCAGTGCCGGCGCGATGGGCAAAAAGTAGAAATCGACACGTCCGGTGATGACGTCGGCCAGCGCCTCGTTCGGCCCGCGGTAGGGGACGTGCAGCGCGTTGAAGCCGGCGGCAAAGCGCAAGCGCTCGGCGGCAAGATGCGAGGCGCTGCCGATCCCGGCCGAGGCAAAGGTCAGCTTGCCGGGATTGGCCTTGGCGGCGGTGATCAGGTCTGCGAGCGTCTTCCAGCCCTTGCTGGGCGCGGCGACCAGCACGGTCGGCTGCAGGCCGAGCGGAATGATGGCCGCGAAGTCATGCAGCGTGTCATAGGGCAGGCTCTTGTACAGCGCTTGTCCGGCGCTGAAGGTCGATGAGTGCACCAGGATGGTGTAGCCGTCGGGCGTGGCGCGGGCGACCGACGCGACCCCCGTGGTGCCGCCGGCGCCGGCACGGTTCTCGATCACGATCGGCTGCCCGAGCTGCTGCGACAGCTGGTCGAGCACCACGCGCCCGACCACGTCATTGGCGTTGCCGGGGCTGAACGGAATAACCGCAGTGATCGGGCGCGTCGGCCAGGTTTGTGCATCGGCCTGTGTGGTGGCGAGCGCTCCGATCGCGCTCAAGGCGATCAGTGATTGCAGCGCGGTTCTCAGAACACCCCCGATCCGTTGCTCGATCATTGGCTGTTCCTCCCGGTGATGCTTCGCTGGTGGTCGCGGCATTTCCTTGCCGCAAAGCATAGGCACGGGCAGCGCTGGCCGCAACGCAATTGCAGGAGGAACGCCATGCGTCGTTCCTGCACAAGCAGGAACCCATACGGCTACGCGCCATCGCGAGCGCGCAGTGGTCTGGGTCCCGGGTCTCGCTACGCTCGCCCGGAACGACATGGCGTGAGGCGTTGGCGCGCATTCCCGCGCGCGGCCAGGAGGCGTCATGCGTCGTTCCTGCGCAAGCAGGAATCCATACGGCTACGCGCCATCACGAGCGCGCAGTGGTCTGGGTCCCGGGTCTCGCTGCGCTCGCCCGGGACGATATGGCGTGAGGTGTTGGCACGCATTCCCGCGCGCGGCCGGGACGACACGCCATGCGTCGTTCCTGCACAAGCAGGAACCCATACGGCTACGCGCCATCGCGAGCGCGCAGTGGTCTGGGTCCCGGGTCTCGCTGCGCTCGCCCGGGACGACATGGCGTGAGGTGTTGGCGCATTCCCGCGCGCGCGGCCGGGACGACACGCCATGCGTCGTTCCTGCGCAAGCAGGAACCCATACGGCTACGCGCCATCGCGAGCGCGCAGTGGTCTGGGTCCCGGGTCTCGCTGCGCTCGCCCGGGACGACATGGCGTGAGGTGTTGGCGCATTCCCGCGCGCGGCCGGGATGACCTAGCTTGCGGCCGGCGCCTCGCCCTCGCTGCTCGGCTGCATCGGTGCGGGTGTCGGAGCCAGCGGCGGCGGCAGACAGCTTGGACATTCCTGCTGCAGGAATTCGATCACCTTCTCGCGGATGACGTAGCGCAGGTCGCTCGCCTCGGCCGAGGTGCGGGCGCTGGCAATGACGCGGAGCTCGAGCGCGTTCGCTTTGGCCTCCTGCACCTGCAGCTTGATCACGTCACCGTCCCAGAAGGGAGACACCTTCACGATCTCGGTGACCTTCTCGCGCAAGCGTGCGATCGGCGCGTTGTAGTTCAGCGGGAAGATGACGGAGCCGATGAGGACGGTCGAATTGCGCGTCCAGTTCTCGAATGGCTTCTCGATGAAGTAGCTGAGCGGCACGATCATCCGCCGCAGGTCCCAGAGGCCGAGCACCACGTAAGTGGAGTTGATCTCCTCGACGCGGCCCCATTGGTTCTCGACCACCACCTCGTCATCGAGCCGGATCGGCTGGGTCGTGGCGATCTGCAGCCCGGCAATGAGATTGCTCAGCATCGGCCGCGCCGCGAGGCCGGCCACCAAGCCGGCAACGCCGGCCGACGCAAACAGGCTCACGCCATATTGGCGAACCGGCTCGAAGGTCATCAGCGCGGCGCTGACGGTCACCACCACAATGACCGTGTCGGCAATCTGTCGCAGCACCCGGACCTGCGTCACGTGCTTGCGGGCGGTAAGAATGTCGAGCCGCTCGCCCTGGGTGCGGGCAATGTAGAGATCACCGGCGAGCTTGACGGCCGTCACAGCGATCCAGCCGATCAGCACGATGGTGGCGATGCTGAGGAGCTCGGAGATGGCCGCGCTGACGTCGGGCGCGAACGATGCGGCCGGCAGCGCGGCCGCCAGCGCCACAACCAGGAGCGCGAGGCGCGTCGGTCCTTTGGTGGTCTGGAGCAGGGCGCTCCAATAGGGGTGACGCTCGCCCAACCGCGGGCCCAGGAGGCGCACCGCGATGAGATGCAGGGCAATTGCGAGCAGGGCTGCGGCTGCCAGAATGAGCGCACCAGCCGCCCCCTCGGGGGCGAAGGCGAGTGCGTCGGCCATTGGCTTCAGGCCATCGCGGATGCTCTCGAGCATGAATCACCCTCGATCGATTCGGCAGTCAACAAAGTATATTCAAGTTGTGCCTGCTGGGGCCCAGCCGCTCTACTCTGGACACGGCCAAGCCGAGCTGGCATGAACCTGCGCGATCCGGGGACGTCCCACCATTTGGCTGAAACAGAAACGCGATGAAGAACTTCCTGCTGCGCTTCTTTACCTGGTGGAACGGCACGACGTTCGGCACCCAGCTGTGGACCAGCCGATTCGGCGAGCTGGTGGGCGAGGACGAATTCGGCAATCGCTACTACCGGACCAAGGGCGGCAAGATTGATCCGATGCTGGGATTCGAGCGACGCTGGGTGGTCTACAGCGGCTTGGCCGAGGCCTCGCGCGTGCCGCCGACCTGGCATGGCTGGCTGCATCACACCGTCGAAGAACCCCCGACCAAGGATCGGGTCGTTCCGCGCAGCTGGTGGAAGCCGCACCGGCCGAACCTCACCGGCACGCCGGGGGCGCATCGGCCAAGCGGGTCGACGCTGGCGCAGGGGCGCCGTCCCAAGGCGACCGGCGACTACAAGGCCTGGCAGCCGTGACAGCTAGAGAGGCCCGGCACCGCTCCTCGCGGATGGCCCTCGGCACCTGATGCCTGGTAAGCTCTTCCGTCATCCGAACGCCCTATTCTGCATGTTAATCACCGCGATGCGTCACCGCCTCGTCGCAGCGCTCATCGCGGCGTCCCTCATGATCGCCTTATCGAGCCTGCTCGGCGGCGCGCAGGCGCAGTTCGGCTCGATTTTCGGCGCACCCCCGCGCCCGCCGGCTAGCGTTCCGAATGGCCGGCAGCAGGCCGATCCGGACACCTATCCGCCGCCATATTCGCCCGCGCCGCCACAGCAATATCCGGCGCCGAGTAGCCCGCCATATGCCGGGCGGTCAGGCGCAGCGCCCGGCGCGGTACAGTCGCAGCCCTTGCCGCCGCCTCCCGGCGCATCCGGCAATTCCAATCCTACGCTTTCGAGCCTGCCGCCGGGCAGCCAGCGCCAGCCTGGGCGGCCTGCGTCCCCGGCGGATGCTGCAGCGCCACCGGACGACGACGAGAGCATCACCCAGCCGCCGTCGCAAAAGATCGCCAACAACTCCGCGCTGTTCTCCGGGCTCGACAAGATCACCGGCCGCATCATCAATTTCGACGTCGCGATCGGCGAGACCGTGCAATTCGGCGCCTTACAGGTGACGCCGCGCGCCTGCTATACGCGCCCGCCGACCGAAACCGCCAACACGGACGCCTTCGTCGAGGTCGACGAGGTCACGTTGGAAGGTGAGATCAAGCGCATTTTCACCGGTTGGATGTTCGCAGCGAGCCCCGGCCTGCATGGGGTCGAGCACGCGATCTATGATGTCTGGCTGACCGATTGCAAAAACCCGGTCCAGGCTGCGATCACTCCGGCGCCGGAACCGTCGGCGCCGCCGCCGCCACCGCGGGCAGGCGCAAATCCGCCGCAACGTAGCCCGCAGCCGCGCGCCGTCCAGCCAAGTCAGCAGCGCCGCCCGGCGCCGCCGCCCGCTTTGCCGCCGAACTGACTCGTCCACTGGTCTGGGGCATCGTCCGCTCGCTCAGGCCTTGCCGCGGGCGAGTTCAGCGAGCGCGTTGGCGCCGGTGAGCGGGTCTCGGCCCAGCGCCAGGAAGTCGGCTTCACCGACGAGCGCCGCCTCCAGCAGCTTATGATATTGCCGCCGCGGCATTTCGACCGCCCCGAAGGTGCGCAAATGGTCGGTGACGAATTGGGTATCGAGCAGGCGGAACCCGCCCGCCTTGAGCCGCGCCACCAGATGCACCAGCGCGACCTTGGAGGCATCGCGCGCGCGGTGAAACATGCTCTCGCCGAAATACGCGCGCCCGAGGGTGACACCATAAAGCCCGCCGACCAGCTCGCCGTCGTCGTAGACCTCGATGCTGTGGCAATGGCGCCGCTCGTGGAGCTTGCGGTAGAGGTTGCGGATGCGCTCGTTGATCCAGGTGCGCGGCCGATCCGGCTGCGATTGGGCGCAGCCTTCGATCACGCCGCCAAAGTCCTGATTGACGGTAACCAGAAAGCGGTCCGTGCGCACCGTGCGGGCAAGCCGGCCCGGAACGTGGAAGCGGTCCATGGGGATGATGCCGCGCTGCTCCGGCTCGATCCAATACAGCGCCGGATCGTCTGCGCTTTCCGCCATCGGGAAAATGCCGCAGGCATAGGCCTTGAGGAGCACTTCGGGAGTGATCTCGATAAAAGCCGACTCGCGGTTGGCCATGGTCTGAATGATAACAGGATTTGCCGTTGCATGATGACCGGTTTTCGCCGGCCTGCGCTCCTTAGGCGATGGGCAGCTGGTTTTCACGAGCGCGTGTCGTCGCCTGCAATTGCCCGACATTTAAGCTATGGTTCAGGAATAAGTTCAATGCTCCGCCGATTATGTAGGGTTGAGATGCCAGCCAAGCGAGCGGATATCTCGCTCTTGTAGGTCCGCTGATGCAGTCCGCCTTCTTCGCCCGTCTGCGCAGGTCACGTGGCCCGGCCGTCACGCTGGCGGCCGGCCTGTTGATGCTGCAGGCGTTTGTGGCTGGCTTGGCGATCGCGCAGGCGGCGGTCGAGCTGACGCCTGAAGCGGGTGCCGGCTGGGCGGTGATTTGCCACGGCAACGGCACTCCTTCCTCGGATACCGGGTCGACGCCTGACCCGTCCAAAGCATGGCACGCCTGCTGTGTCGCCTGTGCCGCAAGCGCGGGGCCAGCCACGCTGCCATTGCCTTGGGGAGTGCCCGCCGTGGATCGGCAGCCCGCCATCGCGGTGCTGCCTTGGCACACGGCCTTGCTCATGGTCGCGACCCGCGCGGTGCGTGCGGGTCTCTCGCAGGCGCCTCCTCGTCTCGACTGAGTGCCGAAACCTCGTGCCGGCCGCAAACGCCGGCATGCGTGCATCCTTCGAGCTCTTGGAGACGATCCATGTCCTTTCGCGCGAGCTTTGTGTTCTTCGCCGGCGCTGTTGCGCTTTCCGCCAGCGTGCCCGCCTTCGCTCACATCACACTCGAAAACCAGCAAGCCGAGATCGGCCGCTCGTACAAGGCGGTCTTGCGGGTGCCGCACGGCTGCAACGGATCCGCCACCATCGCCGTAAAGGTGCGCATCCCGGACGGTTTCACCGACGTGAAGCCGATGCCCAAGCCCGGCTGGAAGCTCGACGTCATGCGGGGCGAGTATGAGAAGCCTGCGAGCGTACGCGGCACAAACGTCGGCGAGGGCGTGACCGAGGTTGATTGGACGGGCGGCAATCTGCCGGATGCCTATTACGACGAATTCGTCCTGACCGGTTATGTGGGCGATGGCGCGCAAGCCGGCGACACGATGTATTTCCGCGTGGTGCAGGAATGCGAGAAGGGCATCAATCGCTGGATCGAGATCCCGCAAGACGGTAAGGCGGAGCCTGAGGAACCAGCCGCGGCCCTCAAGCTCCTGCCAAGGCGATGAAGACGCGGGTGCTGCTGCTGGCCATCGTGCTGGCGGGCTTCGGCTCGCCAAGCGCCGCGCTTGCGCATGCCTCGCTGGTCGGGTCGGAGCCGGCCGAGGGGGCGACGGTTGCGGCCTCGCCCCCGACGTTGCGCCTCGACTTCAACGAGCCGGTCGCGCCGCTGGTGGTGCGCTTGGTCGGTCCAAACGGTGAGGCGCTCACGCCGCCGGTCAAGGCCAAGAACGAGAGCCTCACCATCTCGGCGCCGCCGCTTGCGCGCGGCACCCATGTGCTGAGCTATCGGGTGATCTCGGCCGATGGCCATCCGATTGGCGGTTCGCTCACCTTCTCGGTCGGCGCGCCGAGCACCGGCGGCGCGGGCGCTGCCGCGTCCGACACTCCTGCGGACGTCAAGGCGGCGATCTGGGCGACGCGGCTGTTGATCTATCTCGGCCTTTTCGTCGGGATCGGCGGCGCCGGGTTTCGCGCGCTGATCGCACAACGGCAGTTGCTGCCGCGCGGCGCCGAACAGGTGATTGCCGCGGCGACGACGGCAGGTCTCTTCGCCTCGCTCCTCTCGCTCGGACTGCAGGGCCTGGATGCGCTGGCGCTGCCACTCACGCGATTCGCAAACATCGAGGTCTGGCGGAGTGCGTTCGCCACCTCCTATGCGTGGACCGCGATCGCGGCGGCTGGCGCCATGCTGCTCGGGCTCATCTCGCTTCGCGCCAAGGCTCCGGCGCCGGTCGGCCTGTGCGCATTCGCAGCGCTGGCCGGCACAGGCCTGGCACTGGGGTTTAGCGGGCATGCGGCGACGTCGGGGCAGCTGCCGCTGAGCCGGCTTATCGTTTTCGTGCACGCCGTGTGCATTGCATTCTGGGTCGGTGCGCTCGTTCCGCTCGCCTGGATCGTGCGCGACACGGTCCGCAAAGGCAGGAGTGGGGAGGGGGAGCTTGCCCGGTTCTCCAAGCTCATTCCCCTTCCGCTCGGCTTGTTGATCGCAAGCGGCGCCTATCTCGCCTGGGGTGAGCTTGACCGTGCGGATGCGCTGTGGACGACCGCTTACGGCGAGGTGTTGTCATTCAAGCTCGCGGCCGTGCTGGTGCTGCTCGCCCTCGCCGCCGCCAATCGCTATGTCCTTGTTCCACGCTTGGCGGCCGCGGCACAGTCGCCGCCGGGACGGTCATTCGCGCTTGCAACCTCCATTGCGGCCGAAAGCGTCGTCGTGCTGGCGATCCTCGGCACGGTCGCGCTCTGGCGCTTTACGCCGCCGCCGCGCGCCTTGATCGCGGCCGAGCCGAGCTCGATCCATTTTCACGGCGACAAGGCGATGGCGCAGATTGATGTCACCCCGGTGCGGGCGCGCGGGGCTGATGTCGCAATCGAAGTGCTTGACGGCAAGTTCCGCCCGCTGGCCGTCAAGGCGGTGACGCTGTTTCTTTCCAACAACGCGGCCGGCATCGAGCCGATGCGCCATGATGCGCAAAGCCTCGGCGGCGATGCCTGGCGGGTCGAGGATCTGCGCATTCCGACAGGTGGGCGCTGGCGGCTGCGTGTCGACATCCTGATCGACGATTTCGACAAGGAGAGCCTCGAGGACGACGTGCTCCTGCCGCGCGCGCCTTCGGGGTGAACACTCCGACCGCCTCGTCCTGAGCTCGTAGGGTGCGCAGTGCGCAAAATGGTTGCGACGTCTCACAGCATGCGCAACCGCGAGAAGCGATTTTGCGCACGCGATCGGCCGACGACCGCGCGGTTGCGCACCCTACAGCGCTACGGCGCTACCGCGTCCGCGCCAGGTGCTCTTCCAGCCAATGGATGTGGTAGGAGCCGTCGATGATGTCCTTGACGCGCAGCAGGTCCTGAAACAGCGGCACCGTCGTCTCGATGCCGTCGATGACAAATTCATCGAGCGCCCGCTTCAGGCGCATCAGCGCCTCGGCGCGGTTCTTGCCGCGCACGATCAGCTTGCCGACCAGCGAGTCGTAGTAGGGCGGAATCGTGTAGCCCTGATAGACGGCGGAATCGACCCGCACGCCCAGGCCGCCGGGCGGATGATAATGCACGATCTTGCCGGGTGAGGGGCGGAAGGTCGCCGGGCTCTCGGCGTTGATGCGGCATTCGATGGCGTGGCCGTGCAGAGATATGTCGCTCTGCTCGAAATCGAGCTCATTGCCGGCGGCGATACGGATCTGCTCGAGGATGAGATCGATGTCGGTGATCTCTTCGGTCACCGGGTGCTCGACCTGGATGCGCGTGTTCATCTCGATGAAGTAGAAGGTGCCGTCCTCGTACAGGAACTCGACCGTGCCGACGCCGAGATATTTGAGCTCGCGCATCGCTTTGGCGACGATCTCGCCGATCGCGTTGCGCGCCGACGCGTTCAGCGCCGGTGAGGGGCTTTCCTCCCAGATCTTCTGGTGACGGCGCTGCAGCGAGCAGTCGCGCTCGCCGAGGTGGATGGCGCGGCCGCGCCCGTCGCCCAGCACCTGGATTTCGATGTGGCGCGGGCGCGCCAGGTACTTCTCGAGATAGACCGCGTCATCGGAGAAGGCGGCCTTGGCCTCGGCGCGCGCGGTTGCGAGCGCTTGCGCGAGCTCGGCTTCGCTCTCGGCGACCTTCATGCCGCGGCCGCCGCCGCCGGCCGCCGCCTTGATCAGCACCGGAAAGCCGATGTCGCGCGCAATACTGAGCGCCTCCTGGTCGGAGCCGACGCCGCCCTCCGAGCCCGGCACCACCGGGATGCCGAGCCGCTTGGCGGTGCGCTTGGCCTCGATCTTGTCGCCCATGATGCGGATGTGATCGGCGCGCGGACCGATGAAATGGATGCCGTGCTCCTCGAGGATATCGGCAAAGCGCGCGTTCTCCGACAAGAAGCCGTAGCCGGGATGGACCGCATCGGCGCCGGTGATCTCGCAGGCGGCGAGCAGAGCCGGAACGTTGAGGTAGCTGTCGCGCGCCGCCGGCGGGCCGATGCAGACGCTTTCGTCGGCGAGACGGACGTGCATCGCGTCCGCGTCCGCGGTCGAATGCACCGCCACGGTTGCGATGCCGAGCTCCTTGCAGGCGCGCAGCACCCGCAAGGCGATTTCACCGCGATTGGCTATGAGAATCTTGTCGAACATGTTTTGTCGGGGAGTAGGAAATGGGAGTGTGGAGTAGGGCGGAATCCACGGCCGCCTAAATCCCTACTCCCAACTCCCTGTTATCCACTCCCTCACTCCACCACCATCAGCGGCTCGCCGAACTCGACTGGCTGCCCGTTCTCGACCAAAATCTGCGTCACTGTGCCGGCGCGCGGCGCCGGGATATGGTTCATGGTCTTCATCGCCTCGACGATGAGCAGGGTGTCACCGGCGCGCACCTTTGTGCCGATCTCCACATAGGCACGGGCACCGGGCTCGGGCCCAAGATAGGCCGTGCCCACCATGGGCGAGGTGACAAGACCGGGATGGCCGGCATGGTTGGGGGCGGAGGGCTCCGCCGCCGCGCGGGCCGGCGCCGAGGCGGCAGGCACGGGGGCGGCGACGACCTGCTTGACGCGACGCGCCACCCTGATCCGCTCGCCGTTGCGCTCGAACTCGATCTCGGTGAGGCCGGTCTCGTCGAGGAGCTTGGCGAGCTCGCGGATGAGATCGTGATCGATCGCCGACTTGGATTCGGACTTCGGTTCGGACTTGGATTCCGACTTGGATTCTGACTTGGATTCTGACTTGGGGGCGGATTTCGCCGTCATCTCGCTGTTCTCAAGCCTTTTGGCCGTCGGCCGCGAGCGCAGCCAAGCCGTCGATTGCGAGCCTATAGCCGTCGATGCCGAAGCCGCACAGGGAGGCTTTGGCGACAGGGGCGATGTGGGAAACGTGGCGAAACGCCTCGCGGGCGAAAATATTGCTGATGTGGACCTCGATCACCGGAATCCTGACCGCAGCGACCGCATCGCGGATCGCCACCGAGGTGTGCGTATAGCCGCCCGCGTTGAGGACGATGCCGACCGCCTCTTTGGCTGAAGCCTCGTGTATCCAGTCGATCAGCTCGCCCTCGCTGTTGGATTGTCGGAATTCCAGGCCGAATTTGTGAGCGGCGGCAACCGCGCGGCATTGCTGCTCCACATCCTTCAATGTGGCGCGCCCATAGGTCTCGGGCTCGCGCGTACCGAGCAGGTTGAGATTGGGGCCGTTCAGAACGTAGACGGACTTCGCCATCGACGGGCCACCTCGATTGCCAACGGCGCCGAGCCGGAAGATGCAGCGCGCCTGCTCACCGCCAAGCCTGGGATCACAAGCGTTGGGGGGCAGGTGTCCGGCCTTATAAGTGCTTGATGCACAAAGGTGAAGCCAGAATGTCGCCGCCGGGTGCAATCGGTTCGGCCGGCCGGATAATGCCGGACCGCGCCGATAGGTGGCAGCGCTCCGGCTACGCGGATCGGGGTCGCCTTGCGCGCAGTCTCAGCAGGTCTCCTTGCCGCAACGGGCCATGTTGATCTTCTGCTTGAGGGCAGGGAGGCCGACCGCGCCCACCACCACTTCGTTGGGAAAAACATAGCTCGGCGTGCCGTTGAGGCCGAGTGCTTCCGCGAGCTTCAGGTTCTCCTCGAGATTCTGCTTCACCTCGTCGCTCTGCATGTCCTTGTCGAGCCGCGCCATGTCGAAGCCGGCATCCTTGGCGGCGGCGAGCGCCCGCGCCTTGTCGGCCGGTCCGCGGCCGCCGAGCAGCTTGGTGTGGAAATCGAGATACTTCTTGCCAGTCTTGTCCTGCATGCGCGCCGCGACCGCCACTTGAGCGGCCTGCACCGAGCCTTCGCCCAGCACCGGGAACTCCTTGAGCACGATCTTGAGCTTGGAATCGTTCTTCAAGAGATCGAGCATGTCTGACATGGCGCGCTTGCAGAAGGCGCAGTTGTAGTCGAAGAACTCGACCATGGTGACATCGCCTTGCGGATTGCCGAGGTTGACCTGACGCGGCGATGAGAAGATCGCGGGCGTATTGTCCTTGATGGCGGCGAGGTGTTTTTCCGCATCCTCGGCATTTTGCCGCTTCTCGAGCTCCGCCATCGCATCCTGCAGGACCTCCGGATGGCTGATGAGATAGTCATGCACAATTTTCTCGATCTCGCCCTTCTGATCGGACGAGAACGACTGCGCGGAGGCAGGTATCGACGCGAAGGCGGCGAGGGCAAACGTGAGCGGCAGCGCCGCCAGCATCCTGAGCTTCATCGTCGTGGTTCCTTCTCTAGCTGCCTTGCGGCCGAGCCGCTTGAATCCGGCTTACTGCGGCGGGTCCTTCGGGTGCACCACCACGGTCGAGTGCGCGGTTCCTTCAGGGTTCTTGTTCGAAATGTCGTCGGCGCGGACCCAACCGGGTGAGCCGAGCGGGAAGCGATCCTTGGCGCGCGACGCCAACATGCGGGCGGCCTTCATGTCCCCGCGCGCGAGCGCCGCTTGCGCCGAGGCAAGGTCCGCATGCGCGTAGTCGCCTTTGCGCCCATAGGCCATCGCCAGCTGATTATAGCCGGCGGGTGATTCGGGCTCGCGGGCAAGGGAAGATTCCAGCACCGTGACCGCTTCGTTCAGGTGCGAAGGATCGTTGCTCTCGACCAAAGCCTGTCCGAGCATGACCTGGATCAGGGCTGGGTTGGGCGAGAGCTGGGCGGCGCGGCGCAGCGGCGCGATCGCCTCGGCGGGCTTGCCGGCCTCGAGCAGGGTCTGCCCTTTCAGCTCATAAAAATAGGGATATTGCGGATTGGAGGCGATCAGGGCGTCGATCTGCGCGACGGCGGTGCGGGTATCGGAGAAGCGGGAGGCCGCGATGGCTCGCGCATAGCGCGCCGGCAGGCTCTGATCGCTCGGCGGATAGCGGTTCAAGGAGATGCCTTCGCGATCCATATAGCCGTACAGCTTCGCCCGCATCATGTCATGGCGGAATTGCAGCTCGGGCGGGTCCTTCTTGTCCCAATAGGGGCTGTTCTTGACGAGCTCCTCGAGGGCGGCGACGCGCTCCGCCGGCATCGGGTGGGTCTGCAGGTAGGGATCAATATGCTGCGCTTGATAGAGCATCTCATCGCCCAGCCGCTTGAAGGTGTCGTACATGCCCTTGGGCGACTGGCCGGTCGCCGTCAGGAACTTCACTCCGGCGCGGTCCGCCTGCTCCTCCTGGGTGCGGATATAGGCCAGCATGGTGTTCTGGATGACGCCTTGCGGCATCGTCAGCGCCGCCATGCCGGCGTCCGCGCCTTGGCCGCCGGAGCGCGCCCCCGCGACCATGGCGCCGATGCCGAGCAGCATCGCGACGGCTGACTCGGTCGAGGCCTTTGCCAGCTCCTCGTGCATGCGCGCTATGTGGCCGCCCGCAATATGGCCGCTCTCATGCGCGAGCACGCCGATCACCTCGTTCGGGGTCTTTGCCTGCATCAGCGCGCCGGAATTGATGAAGATCCGATGACCGTCGGCCACGAAGGCGTTGAATGACGGATCGTTGATGATCACCACCCGAATGTTCTGCTGGGCGAGACCGGCCGCCTTGAGGATCGGCTGCGAATATTCGCGCAGGAGTTGCTCGATCTCGGCATCGCGGATGATAGGCGGCCCGCCGCCGTGCTCCTGTGCTACGGCTGGCAGGCCGCTGGCCGTCAGCGCAGCTGCGGTCAGCATGGCCAGGCTTGTGGCCACCGGTTTGCGCAGCAGCATCGTCAGAGACTTAGCTTGGTTCATGTCGGCTCGACCTTCGCGCCCGAGTTGGTGCGCCCCCAAGGTTTCCCCAATGTGACTTCCCCGCTACAACCGAAATACCCAAGCTCCCATGCTCGCTCCAAGAAGCCACGCCGCCATGGAACCTTGCTCCATGCAACCTAGTCGCGCGGGAGAGTGGGGTCAACGCAGGGGACGATCACGTTATCGGCGGTGGCTCTTCGCGATCACAGTCGAGTTGCGGTGACGCGCTGGATAATACCAAGAAGGTCCGCATAAATGCGGCGGCAGCGGGGCAGTTGGCGCCAAAGGATCGCAGACAAGCACCTGCGGAGAATGCGAGATGCTGGAAAGCGCAAGAGCACTGATCACGCCTTCGGCGCGCAGCGCCGTGCCGCCATTCATGGTGATGGACGTCATGGCGGCGGCTGCCCGCATCGAGGCTGCCGGCGGCCACGTGGTGCATATGGAGGTCGGCCAACCGGCGGCGCCTGCACCTAGAGCCGCCATCGCGGCCGCGCAAGCCGCGCTCGCCCGCCATCGGCTGGGCTACACCGAGGCGCTCGGCATTTCCTCGCTCAGGGCGCGCATCGCGCGCCATTATGCGCAGCGGCACGCGATCGAGATCGATCCCAAGCGCATCGTGATCACCACCGGATCGTCGGCTGGGTTCGTCATGGCGTTTCTGGCGCTATTCGATCCGGGCGACCGCGTTGCAGTCGCCGTGCCCGGCTATCCACCCTATCGGCATATCTTGAAGGCGCTTGGCTGCGAGCCGGTCTTGATCGAGACCACGGAAGCGACGCGCTGGGCGATCACGCCGGATGCGCTGATCGCCGCGCACCGCACGGCCAAGCTCAAGGGCGTGCTGATCGCGAGCCCAGCCAACCCGACCGGCACCATGATGACGGCGGACGCTCTCGCAAGCCTCATCGCGGCGGCGGAGAGCGAAAACATCCGCTTCATCTCCGACGAAATTTATCACGGCCTCGACTACGCTTTTGCGGCGGAGACAGCGGCGCGGCTTGCCGGCGACGCCATCGTCATCAACTCGTTCTCAAAGTATTTCTGCATGACCGGCTGGCGGGTGGGGTGGATGGTATTGCCCGAGGCGCTGGTGCGTCCGTTGGAGCGGCTGCAGGGCAATCTTGCGATCTCGGTGCCGACCTTGGCGCAGATCGCGGCGGAAGCCGCCTTCGACGCCGGCGCAGAGCTCGATGCGGTCAAGCACGTCTATGAGGAAAACCGGCGCGTGCTGGTCGAGGGTTTGCCGGGCGCGGGGCTTGACCGCATCCTGCCGGTCGACGGCGCCTTCTATCTCTACGCCGACATCTCCGGATTCTCGTCCGACAGCTTCGCATTCGCGCGGCAGCTGCTGGAAGAGGCCCACGTCGCGGCCACTCCGGGCATCGATTTCGATCCGGTCAACGGAACCAAGTTCCTGCGCTTCTGCTACGCGGGTTCAACCGCCGACATGCACGAAGCGGTCAAACGGGTCGGCAACTGGCTTGGGGTGCGGACCAGGTGAGCTTTAGTTGCAATCATTGCGCTGGGGCGGCACTCGCCCCTAAGTCACGATCCGGTCGCCGTCTATCCTCCCGGCAGAGCAGCGAAGATCGTCGTGCTGCCGAGCGCAGGCTGTGCCTCTACCGGGATCGTCTCGGCAAGCCTTACCGCGTGGCTCCTCAGCTGCCCGTAGCATGAGCAGCTGTACTGCTCGAGCTTCTCCCGGCTCTGGATCTGCAGAAAGCCGCGTCGGCAGGTCAGCACGCCTGCAAGCTCGAGCCGGCCGGCCACGAGCGTCACCGTCGTCCGACGAACCCCGAGCATCTGCGCGACCGTGCTCTGGGTCAGCGGCACCCGGCTGTTGCTGCTGCGATCATGCACCTCGAGCAACCAACGGCAAATGCGGGCCTCGACCGGATGTACGGCATTACAGAGTGCGGTCTGCTGCGCCTGCGCCAGCATCAGGCTGTCGAAGCACGCTGCAGTCCGCCGCATGCCCGGCTGCTCATCCAAGGCACGCCGAAACACCGTGGCCGATATTCGCGATGCCTCGCCCGCGATATGAACTTCGGCATCGCAGGTGGCAGGCGCGTTCGCTGCAGCCGCAAAGCCTCCGACGACTCCGTCGCATCCGACCATCAGCACCAGCGTCCCGGTGTCGTCTCGCGACGGCACCATCAGGGCGACAAGACCGGAATGTGGAAAGATCACCTCCTCGATCTCGTCGCCGCAGTAATGGAGGCGCCTGCCTATCCGCAGATCGTACGGCGCAAGGTGCGGCCGCAGCGATTCGTACTCCGCCCGCCCGAGCGCGGCGAGGAAGCGGTTGCGGTTCCTCGGTTCGTCCTGGTGAATAGTCATGTTCCCTCCCGCGGCTCTCCCGCATCAGCTGGATGATGCGCGACCTCCGCTTATGGTTCGCTTGCCGAGAAAACTGGCGAGATAGGGCTTCCCACGCGACTGTGCGACCAGCGCGCGCGTCTCCAGAACCGTGGCTCTTGCTGCATGGACGGTCTCCATCAGCAACCGCCGCCGCTCGCCAAAGTCGACGATCATCTGGCGCAGTTCCGGCACGAGGTGGTCGAGAGATTGATCGATGGCCGCGAAAGGGAGCTCGAAGATCGGCCCTGCGTCGTCTTCGTACACGTCCAGTCGCCAGGCATGCGCCTCGGCCTCGCAGCCGCGCATCACCTCGCGTGCGACAGAGATCGCATAGTCGAACGCGCCCTGCGCATCGTTCAGGTCAACGCCGGTCCGATCCTCGATGCCCAGCGAGCCGTCTCTAAGCGTAAACGTATAACGGGGCATTTGCCACACCTCCCGATCCCCATGTCCTGCAACCGACCAGAGCCCGCAGGGTTGCATGGATCCCGACTTAATTTGCAGGCGAGCCCCATCCGCCGGGCCGCCGTCCGCATGATGGGCTGGCGCGGCTGGCCCGACCCATCGTAAGTGGTCGAGACATAGCTGGTCGAGACGCGCTGCCTCGACCGGAGCTCGTTTGACCGCGGCTCAGGAGCGGTTCGCCGGGCCGCGCTGCGAAGCACGGCCGGTGACATCACGCGAGCTCTCCAGCGCCCAGCGCCGGCCGTCCGATATGTCGAGCTGAATGTGGCTCTCCACGATCACTTCACGGCCGTCCTTGGTGACGTGCTTCAATTCGCCGGTCCAACTGCCGTCCTCGACCAGCTTTGCCTTGAGCGCCTCGAACGAGGAGCGCGGCACCGAAGTGCGCAAGAGCTGATCCATGCGTTGGCCGATCGCCTCGCTCTGACTGTAGCCGTAGAGCTCCTCGCTGCCGCGGTTCCATTCGACGATGCCGGCATCGAGATCCCAGATGAACATCGGGTCGCGCGACATCTCGACCAGTCGCTTTTCCTGCTCCAGCCGCTGCTTGAATTCGCGTAAAGATCGCTCGGCGTGTTGCCGCTCCGTCACATCAATAAAAGTGATCACCACTCCGTCGATCTTGTTGTCGACCGTGCGGTAGGGGCGCAGCCGCATATCGTACCAGCGGTCGTGGCGGGTGTGGAGCTCGCGAGGATCGGAACAAGATCAGCCAGCACTCTTTGCGCATCATTGACCAAGTCGTCGTATTCGAGCTGATGCGCGAAGTCCGTGATAGGACGCCCTTCGTCGGGGTGAGTGATCCGGAAGAGGTCAGTCACGCGGTCGGTGAAGCGCTTGATGCGCAGCTCCGCGTCGAGGAACAGCGTACCGACATCGGTCGCCGCGACCAGATTCTGCAGATCGCTGTGCGCGCGCGAGATTGCTTCCAGCTTCAGCTTGAGCTCGCTGTTGACGGTCTGCAGCTCCTCGTTAATCGACTGCAATTCCTCCTTGCTGGTTTCCAGCTCCTCGGAAGTGGAGCGATATTCCTCGTTGATGGATTGCAGCTCCTCGTTCGCGGCGCGAAGCTCTTCGTTGGCGGCGTCTGATTCCTCGCGGATCGTCCGCAGCCGCGTCTGCGGCAGCTCGAGCTCCTGGGTCAGTCGGCGCACCGTGTCGTCGGTCCCCTGCTGGTCCAGCGCGGCCAGACTCTCGTCGACGGCCTCGCCTTCGATGAACATGACGATCGCGGTGTGCGGCTGCGCCGGATCCTGCTCCGGGACCGGCTTGACCTGAATGTGCACGCGGTGCGGCGCGCCGTTGAAGCGCACCAGGACCGGCAGGCTGAGCGTGGATTCCTTCTGCTCGAACACGCGATTGAGCGCCGAGCGCAGCTCGAAGCGCAGCTCCGGCCGCACCAGGTCCACGACATCGCCGGTGAGCGGGCCACCGGCCGGAAGAATGAACCGGCCGGCATTCTCGGAGAGATGAATGGCCCGATGTGCCTCGTCGACCAGCATGCTCGGCGGTGCCACCCGCTCGATCGCGCGCCGGTGCATCGTCGCCTCGCCCAGCGTCACCATCGGACTGACCGCGCGGCCGGGCTGAACGATCTGGTCGCGGATGCGCACCGGGCCGAGCAGCCGCGGCAGCACCCGCGGCTTGTCACTCGGGACTGCAGTCGACTGGAAAAGGCGGGCCGTGCGGTTCAGGCAACGGAACAGCCCGGGCGGATTGTCCGCGGATTCGGAGGCGCCGAGGAAAAGATAACCGCCGGGGTTCAGCGCGTAATAAAATGTGCTGCACACTTGTTCCTGCAGCTCGCGATCGAGATAGATGAGCACGTTGCGGCAGGAGATGAGGTCGATATGAGAGAATGGCGGATCCTTGAGCAGGTCGTGCATCGCGAAAAGGACGATGTCGCGCACTTCCTGGCGCACGCGATACAGGTCACCTTCGTGGGTGAAGAATCGCCGCAACCTCTCCTCGCTGACATCGGCTTCGATGGCAGCGGGGAAGCGGCCCTCGCGCGCCGACGCGAGCGCGCGCGAATCGAGATCAGAGCCGAACACCTGTAGGGGCGGACGCACCTGGTGCCGTGCCGCCTCCTCCAGCAACAGGATCGCGAAGGAGTAGGCCTCCTCGCCGGTAGCGCAGCCGGAAACCCAGACGCGGATGGCTTCGTCCGCATCCCGGTCCCTGAACAGCGCAGGTATCGTGTCCTTAGCGACCGTTTCGAAGGCTTCGGAATCGCGAAAGAAGTTGGTCACGGATATCAGGAGATCGGCGAGCAGCGCCTGGGCCTCGTCGGCGTTGTCGCGCATGAGGTCATAATATTCGCGCAGGTCGCTGGAACGCGTCACATGCATGCGCCGCGCGATTCGCCGCAACACAGTTGATCGCTTGTATTTTGAGAAATCGTGCCCGGTACGGGCACGCAGGTGAGCGAGTATCCGCCGCAGCATCTCTTCGTCCAGATGTCGGACACCGGGAATCGATGCATTTTCCTTGATGCGGATGAGATCGATCAGGCGCGTTGCAAGGTCGCGCACCGGCAGAACGAAATCGGCGACGCCGGTTGCGATCGCGCTGCGCGGCATCGAGGAATACTCGGCTTCGTTCGGGTCCTGCACCAGGATAATGCCGCCCGCTTCCTTCACAGCGCGCACCCCGATGGCGCCGTCGGAGCCCGCGCCGCTCAAAATGACGGCAAAGCCGTCGCCAAGCTGCTCGGCGAGTGAGCGAAAGAAGGAATCGATGGCCGAGCGCTGGCCGCGCGGCTCCTCGAACTCGAACGCCGAAATCTGGTGATCGACCATTTGCAGTCGGCGATCCGGGGGAATGACGTAGACGCGATTGGCCTCGAGCTTCTGACGGATCGCCACCTGCACCACCGGCATCGAGGTTCGTGCCGCGAGGATGCGTGGCATCTCGCTCCGATGCTGCGGGTCCAGATGTACGACCACTACGTAGGCGGCACCGGTATTCTCCGGCAACGCGTCAAAGAAGCTCTGCAACGCATGGATGCCGCCCGCTGACGCCCCGATGGCGACGATCGCAGGTGTTTTGTTGCTGCGCCCGGCCTGATTCGTTTCCTTGCTGCGTCCGTGGTTGACGCGCCGATCGCCATCGCTTTCGTTGTCATCCACCACGACTTTGCTCCGATCCGGAAGGCCGCAGGCGCCGTCGCCGGGCTAGCCGCCCGCATGATTGTTGCTAAATCCCTGTCGTCCTTGCGGCGGGCGCGCAGGTCGGGCGTGAGGCGTTCTCACGTAGAAGCGATCCGCTCAATGAGAAGGTCGAATCCGCCACTTGGTGACAGTAGTTATAAAACCGAAGCTGCACCAGCGGTTTCCAAAAAGGATTAACTTATAGAATCCGGATAATTGGAGCGCGTTCCATTCGGAAAGCAATGCGCTCTCCTTTTCTCGAGTTGCAGGCATGTCCGGCTTTCGCTCGGGAAGGCCTGTCGGAAGGCCGGCACTAGAATTCGACGTCAAGCTCTTCGAGCTCGTCCGGCTCGGCCTTGGCGGCGCCGATCCATTCCTGCATCGCCGGCATGCCGATGATGCTGCGACAGTAGGCGGCGCAGTCCGCTTCGAGCTTGACGTCATAGGTGAGAAAGCGGGTCACCACTGGAGCGAACATGGCATCTGCCATGCAAGGTGTGGCGCCGAAGAGGAATTGTCCGCCGGAGACCGACAGGCATTCCCGCCAGATGGCGAGGATGCGGTCGATGTCGGCGCGGGCGCCGGCCCACACTTTGAACCCCGGATAGTGCGCCTTGATGTTCATCGGCAGTGCCGAGCGCAGGTTGCCGAAGCCGGAGTGCATCTCTCCGCAGACCGAGCGGCAGAGCGCCCGCTGCTGCCGCGACGCCGGCAACAGCCCGGCCTCCGGCCTTATCTCGTGCAGATATTCGGCAATCGCCAGGGTGTCCCAGATTTGGGCGCCCTGATGGGTGAGGCGGGGAACCAGGAAGGAGGGCGACAGCAGCAGCAATTCGGCGCGTACCGAGGGGTCATCGCTCCTGCTCTGCTCCTCCACGAAATCGAGCCCGGCCAACTTGCATAACAGCCAGCCGCGCAGCGACCAGGAACCATAATTCTTGCTAGCAATCGTAAGCGTGGCCTCGGCCATTGAGCGATCCCCCTAATCCGTGCCGGTGCGTTGCCTTCGGCCTTGCAGGGCGAAGGCTGCTGGTTCTGCTTGTCTTGCGCATGCAGGCGTGACCCGGCTGTCAGCCCGGCCGCGCGGTTATGCGCCCCCGGCAGGGTGGGCATCCCCAACGAACAATAATTATCTCGCAGCGCAGCAAAAAATCCACTAGCTTTTCGCTTGCCGGGTTGAGCTGTTTCGTGGGCGAGGGGGTCGTTGCGCCTGCAACGACAAAATACACCTAATGCTCTACCAGGCATATCAAGCGCATGCGGACATCATGAACCCGGTCCGCAGGCTGGCGGCTTCGGCGTGCAAAGCCATAGGTCAACCGCTGTCGGATGCGCTTCCCACGTCAGCCTTGCGCAACCTGACTGCGGCCTATGAGCTGATCGCCCGCGCCGGCTTGAGCCACGTGCGGCCTGCGTTCGGGATCGGCCAGATCAAGGTCGGCAACCGTGACCTGCAGGTGAAGGAGGAGCTTGCGGAAGTCACCCCATTCGGCACGCTGCTGCATTTCAAGAAGGACACCGAGCAGGCGCAGCCGCCGGTACTCTTGATCGCGCCGCTGTCGGGGCATTTCGCCACGCTCTTGCGCGCGACCGTTCGCACCATGCTCCCCGAGCACGACGTCTTCATCACGGATTGGCACAATGTCCGCGATGTTCCCCTCTCGGAGGGGCAATTTGGCTTCGATGACTACATCGCGCATGTGATCCATTTTCTCGAGGTGATCGGGCCGGGCGCCCACGTCGTTGCCGTCTGCCAGCCATGTGTCGCGGCGCTGATCGCGGTCGCCGTGATGGCGCAGGGGAGCAACCCGGCGCAACCGCGCAGCATGACCTTAATGGCCGGGCCGATCGATCCGCGCGTCAACCCAACCAAGGTCAACAAGCTTGCCGAGGCCAAGCCGATCGACTGGTTCGAGAAAAACCTGATCGCCACGGTGCCGATACGCTATCGCGGTGCGTTCCGCCGCGTCTATCCGGGCTTCGTGCAGCTCGCCGCCTTCATGAGCATGAACATCGACCGGCACATCAAGGCCCATCGCGATCTCTATGACAATCTGGTCAAGGGCGAGATCGAAAAGGCGCGGGCGACCAAGAACTTCTACGACGAATATTTCGCGGTGCTGGACCTGACCGCGGAGTTTTATCTGGAGACCGTGCGCCTGGTGTTCCAGGAATTCGCGCTGGCGCGCGGGAGAATCGAGTTCCGTGGCCGCAAGGTCGACCCCAATGCGATTCGCCGCACCATGCTGTTCACTGTCGAAGGCGAGCGCGACGATATCTGCGCGGTCGGGCAGACGGCGGCCGCACACGACCTATGCACGGGCCTGCGCTCCTACATGAAGCGCCACCATATGCAGGCCGGGGTCGGCCATTATGGCGTGTTCAGCGGCCGAACCTGGGAGAACCAGATCTTCCCGATTTTGCGCAACGTGATCCTGTCGAGCGAATAGCGGCGCAGCCATGTCGACTCGCTCTCCGGCTCAGCCAGATCCGGGCCCTGCGATCTCGATCGAGACTTCTCGTGTGGAACCGTTTTCAAGCGCCGCAAGTCGCTGCGCGATCCTTTCCAAAAGCTTCACATCATGGCTTATCGCCAGGATGCCGATGTTCTCGGCTGACGCGTAAGCGAGGAGTGCCTGCCAAATCTCCGCCTGAGTGATCGTATCCAGCATGCCGGAGATTTCGTCGGCGATCAGGAACCGCACGCCCGGCCCGAGGCTGCGCGCGATGCATACCCGTTGCAGCTCCCCGCCCGACAGCTCGTGCGGAAAGCGATCGAGCCACGCGTCGCGGATGCCGAGGGCACTCCATCGCGATCGCCTGCTCCCGTGCATCTCGCTCAGTATCTCGTGGATTTTCCAGCGCGGATTTACGGCGAGCTCGGGGGTCTGAAAAAGCAGTTGAACGGGACACAGGCCGTGACGCGGCAACGGCAATTCATCGAGCAACACTTGTCCGTCTTGGGGTGCGAGATAGCCCGCGAGCAGCTTGGCCAAGGTCGACTTGCCCGATCCTGATGGTCCCACGAGGCCGACGACCTCGCCCGGTGCGACCTTGATCGAGGCGTTCGCCAGCACCGGCGGCTTTCCACCCCAATATCGGAAGGTGAGATTGTCCGCGGCGAGCATGTCACCCGCCCTCGACGTGGAAGCTTGCTGCTTCGCAAAAATCGTTTTCGGGCAGGGCGCGCCACAGCGCGCGGGCGTAATCAGTCGCGAGCTTCGTGCCGCCGTCGCGAAAGCGATCAGCCGCCACGGTCTCGACGATGGCGCCGTCGCGGACAACGGCCACCCGGTCAGCCAAGGGCAATGCCGCGCGGATATCATGGCTGATCAGCAGCACGCCCTTTCGGTCGTCGGCCAGCATGCGCAAATGGCGCAGCACGGTGGCGGCGTTGTCCGGGTCGAGGCCGGTCGTCGGCTCGTCAGCGATGATCAAGGCGGGGTCCGCGACGGTCGCCATGGCGAGCAGGACGCGACGCGCCATCCCGCCGGATAATTGGTGCGGAAACGCTTTCCCCACGGAGAGGCCGAGCCCGAACCGGCTGAGCGCGCGGTCGGCTGTCTCCTTACATCGAGATGAAGCGATGCCGGCGCGCCGGGCTGCAAGCCGGACTTGCCGCCCGACGGGTGCCAGCGGGTCGAGACAGGCCACCGACTGGGGGACCAGCGCGATCTCTCTTCCTCGCAATGTAGCCTGGCGCTCGGGGCTCAGCGGACTGCCGTTGAAGAGGATCGAGCCGCCGACCTCGGCATTGCTCGGCAGGATGCCCAGGAGCGCCTGCGCCAACAGGCTCTTGCCGGCGCCCGAGGCGCCCACGATTGCAAGCACCTCTCCGGCGTTGACGAACAATGAGATGCCGCGCAGGCATACGAGGCGATTACGGGCGAGAAGGCCGGCATAGCGGCGGAATGCAATATTGAGATTTTCGACCGCCAGCATGGCTTCAGTCCTGCGCGGCATGCGGGCTGAACAAAGCGCGCACGCCGTCCGCCAGACCGTCGAACGCAAGAACGATAGTGACCAGCGCCACGCCCGGGAATACGCCGAGCCACCAGTCGCCGGCCGTCAGATAGCGCATCGACTCGGCGAGCAGCACGCCGACCGCGGGCTTGCTCGGCTCGATCCCGAAGCCAAGGAAGGTCAGTCCCGCCTCGTGCAGGATTGCGTGCGGAAACAACAGTAGAAATCCGACCAGGAGCTGGGGAACCACGTGCGGGATTAGGTGACGCCACGCGACAAAGGCGGCCGATCTGCCAAACCGTCGGGATGCGGCCACATAGTCGGAGGTCAAAACCTGTAAAATTTCCGCGCGCAGAATGCGCGTCAGGCGTGGCCAGTGCGTCAGGGCAACAGCGACGATCACCGCGTGCGTGCCGCCACCGAGTGCAAAGCAGATCATGACCAGCAGCACCAGGTGCGGCAGGCCCATGAACATGTCGACGAGTACGCCGACCGCGGCGTCGGCGATGCGGCCGAGCGAGACGGCGGCAAGCGCGAGGCTGAGCGAGATGATCGTGCTGGCGCCCGACGCGAGAAGACCGACCCATAGACTGAGTGAGAGGCCCTTGATGGTGCGGCAGAACATGTCGCGGCCGACCGCATCGGTGCCGAACAGATGCTGCCATGAGGGGGCCAGCGTGCGCGCCGCCAGATCGAGGCGCAATCCGGCGTCGCCGAGCAGGGGCGCGCCCACGACCACCGCGAGCAGCAGCACAAGCGAGATCGCAGCGAGCCAAAGCTTGGCGGCACGCCGATTGCGACGCCGGACAGGAAGGCCGACGACCGGCAGTGGCAGGTTGACCCCAGAGACATCCGTGCTCACGGGCGGGCTCCGCTCGGATGCATGCGCGGATCGACAAGGTGATAGAGCAGATCCGCAATCGTATTGCCGACGCTGACGAGCAGCGCCGTGAATAGCGTGATCGCGAGCAGGAGGGGCACATCGCCGCGAATGCCGGCATCCACCGTTGCCTTGCCGAGCCCCGGATAGGAGAACACTTGCTCGGCGAGCGCCGATCCACCGAAAAGCTCGCCCAAGGAGGCAAATTGGATCGTTATGGCGGGTAGGGCAGCATTGCGAATGCCATGGCGCAACGCCGCATCGGATCGCGTTGCCCCCTGCGCGAAGGCATACATGACGTAGTCGGAGCGCATGATCTCGATCATCTTGGCCCGCGTGTGCAGCGTGATCTGGGATATGCCGAATAATGAAAGGGCGGCGAGCGGAAGCGCCAAATGCTGGAGGCGATCGAGCAGGCCTATGTCCTGCGGCAAGCGCCCCGGAGGCCCGGCGCAGCAGAAAGGGGCCCAGCTGAGCCAGACCGAGAAGACGATCAGCAGGACGATCGCGACCCAGAAGGTCGGGGTCGACGCCAGCACATACGCATAGGCACGGATGCATCGATCCGCGAGCGAGCCCTCGTAGGTGCCGGCCAGCGCACCCAATGCGAACCCGAGTAATCCGGACAGCAGCCATGCGGTGCCGGTAAGCGCCAAGGAGGCGTTGACGCGCTCGTACAAGACCTCCGTCACCGGCTGATTGAAGATGAAGCTCGTGCCGAGATCGCCATGGAGCAGATTGGTCAGCCACTTCGCAAGCTGGGTCGCGGCAGGCTCGCGAAAGCCCCACCGCTCGGCGATCAATTCGCGCTGCTCCGGGCTGACCCGCATGATATTGGGGCCTAGATAAGCGTCGACCGGATCGATCGGAGATGCCTTGGCGAGCGCGAATGCGACGACCGCGACCCCAAGCAGCACGAGCGCCAGCCGCAGCAGCCGCTTACCGAGAAACAATGCGAACCATGGCCAGCGCGCCGCCTTTAGCGAGGTTGCGCCTCGATGGAGCGAGAAGTCGTGCGGGCTCAATTGCAGGTCCAGCGCCAGTTCAGAATGCCTGCCGTGATCGGCCAACCATGCCCGTGCGGCTCGACCTGCACGCGTCCGACATCGATGCAGGCGTTGACGAAGTAGACGTGCTCGAGATTGACGAGCCAAGCCCAGGCGGCGTCGCCGCGCACCCCGTAGCCGGTTTCACCATCCCATTCGGCATCGCGCCAGTACGGCAGCGAGGCCTCGAAAGAGGGAGCGTTCTGCGCGGCGGCAAAATAGGCGTCCACCTTGGGATTGGCGTAGAAGCCAGTGTTGTAGGACTCGGTGCCGGCGAGCTTGCTGTCGTAGAGTTCATAGACTTCGAGTGGGTTGTGGCTCCCCCACCCATACAGCACCACGTTGGCATGCCGCAGCCGCGCCACCTCCTCCCTGCTCTTGCCGAGCGGCTCCAATACGATACCGAGCGGGCGCAGCATTTCGGCAACTGCCAGCGCCAGCATCTGCCGGGTTGAATCGTCGGCGAAATAAAGGACCGAGAAGCGCGCTTCGCGGCCACCCTTGGTGCGCACGCCCGCGGCCGACATTTTCCAGCCGGCGTCATCGAGGATTTGCGCTGCACGCGCCGGATCAGCGTCGGGCAGGCGATCTTCCGGATTGGACCACGGCAACGTGTCGGCCGGACCATAGGCTGGTGTGCCGTGCCCCAGCAGCACGCCGGACACCAGCGCCCTGCGGTCGATCGCGATGTTGATGGCGAGGCGAATGGCTTTGTCGGCGGTCACGTCGTTGCCAATAGCGGCGCCGTTGGGGGTCTTCCTTCCGGTATTCGGCAGCATCGGGAATACCAGGCCGCGGTTGTCCACGGTGCGGGCGACGACGCGTTTCATTCCAGACGGGACTCGCTCTGCGAGCGCGGCGGGCACCGCCGCCACGTCGAGCTTTCCGGCACTCGCGGCTGCGAAGGTCGTATCCTCGCCGGTGAACAGGAACGTCAGCTTCGTGAAAGCGGGCTTTGCTCCGTAGAAGAAGGGATTAGCATCGACCAACAGCTGCTGGCCCCGGTCCCAGCGGACCAGCCGGTAAGGCCCCGATCCTATAGGCTGGCGTCCGTAATTGGGGCCATAGCCTTTCTGCGGCACGATGCCGAGCGTGTAGAAGCTCTCAGCGAATGTGATGCGCGGCTCCTTCAGCCGCAACACCACGGTGCTGGCTCCATCCGCGGTTGCGCGGTCCAGCGCCGTCAGATCGACAGCGCCGCCCGACTTGGCGGCTTGGTTGAAGGTGAAGGCAACATCCGCCGCGGTCAGCGCCGATCCGTCCGAGAATCTCGCGTCGTCGCGGATTTGCACCGTCCAGGTGAGCCTGTCATCCGATAGAGTCCAAGACTTGGCGAGGTCTGGTTGCGTTTGCAGGTCCGCACCTCGCGTCAGCAGCGTTGATTGGAACAATGGGTGCCCGTACTCCCCCCAGCCCAGGGTGGGATCGTAGCCTTGCTCGGATTCGCCCTGCACGGCGAGGACGAGCTCGCTTTTCGACGCTGCTTGTGCAATGGCGGGCGCGGACAGCACAAACGCCGCAAGCGCGATACGCGATAAAAGCTCTTGTGACATGGACACTCCAATGGCCCAAGCCGAGCGCGTGGCCAAGGTTGCGGCCATGCACCGAGGCGCTTGCAGGAGGGCGCACAGTATAAAGTGTTTAGTATGATGTCTACAGAACTACAGCATAACTATTCCTATTGGTATGATGTTTATAAATTGACAGCATACATTCTCGTCCTTACCCTCAGCTCATTGCTGCCTGAGAATGCGGCATCGGGGCGGGGTCCCTTCAGACTTCGGCATGCTTGAGGCCGGCGGCTGCGACGCGCCGGCGAGCGTTGTTGCATTTTCCGTCGCGTCCGGGTGTGTGATGTTGCGGCGAGAGCAGGTGCTGCGGTTGTCGGTCAGCTTAATCGCAATTCATTCGGTGCTTGGTGTCCGCTTGGCAGATGCTCAGGACCTGACGACAGCTCCAGGCGAGACGGCGCCCGTGATCGTGACCCCGCCGATCACGGTCACTACGGAGAAGCCCAAGCCGAAGCGCCGCACGACCCAGGCACCGAAGGTTGCCGCGAAGCCCGGCCCGACGCAGCCCTCAGCCCAGCCCGCCTTCAATCAGCCGGATGCGGGCGAAGCGGCCACCGGCATCGACCTCTCATCCGCGCCGGCCGCGCTGCCAGCTGCGAGCACGCACATAAATCAGGCGACCATCGCCAACAGACCTTATGTCAGCTACGGCGATCTGTTCCGTCCGACAACCGGTTTCGACGTTTCGAACTACGGGCAGAATATCGGCTATGGGCTGGCGATGCGGGGCTACACGGAGGACGAGCACGGTCGCGACATCTCTTATCTGTACGACGGCGTGCCTCTCAACGAGATTTCGTCGATCCATACGCCCAACTACGCTGATCTCAACATCCTGCTGCCGGAATCGATCCGGAGCATCGACATCGTGCGCGGGCCGTTCTCGGTCCTGTGCGGCGATTCCAATCTCGGCGGTTGTGTGATCATCGCTACCAAGACCGCCGAGCCGTTTGCCAGTGTCGGGGCGTCCGGAGGTTCCTACGGCACGATCCGCGGCATCGCGACCTACAGCAACACCGGCGGTCCGGTCCCGAGCAGCACAATGCCGCTGAAGGCGGCGCCATCAGCGGCCTCGAGCGGCTTGCCGTATGAGACATGGTTCGGTGAGGAGCTCGACCACAGCGACGGCTATCGCGACAACAGCCGCGTCAATCACTACAACTCGTTCAATAAGATCACGATGCCATTGCTTGATGGTGGATACTGGTCTCTGCGCGCGCAAGCCTACGGCTCGAACTTCGGGGCGCCCGGCTATATCGAGAAGGATTTGGTGTCGTCTGGAGCCTTGTCGCCCAAGGCGGCGACCGATCCGACCGACGGCGGCGACAAGTACCAGGAGAACCTGGTCGCCAACTATTCCTCCGGCGCGCAGGAGCAGGAGCTGACCGGCGTTCTATTCGCTGACCACAATGTCTTCGACCGCTACTCGAACTTCAGCAGCGTCGTTTGCACGGTCCAGCCGTGTGCGGGCCAGTCGTGGCAGCATGACGAGCGGGAGATGGTCGGCGGTCGGCTGCAGAAGGTATGGACAGGTGCGGTCGGCGGCGATCTGCCGGTGCAAGTGCTCGCCGGCACGTCGTGGCGAACCGATTTCATCGACACGTTCTCGGCTCCGACGGTCGGGCGCGCGCAAACGGGCGCCGACACGACGGATCTCGGCATCACGGAGACCAACTGGTCCGCTTACGGCCAGGTGCAAGCGAAGCCGATCGAATGGCTGAAGCTGACCGGCGCCATGCGGTACGATCAGTTCTTCTACGACATCACCAACCGGATCAATCCGGCATTGGAGCCGAACATCTCCCCCGGCGTATGGAGCCCGAAAGCAGGCGTGAGCATTACCCCGGCTTCTTGGGTCGAGCTTTATGCGAATTATGGCCAGGGCTTCCGCAGCCCTGATGCAGCGACGGAGCTGTTGAGCAATCCGGCGCTGCAGCCGTTCAAGATCCAAAGTGAAGAGGGCGGCATCAAGTTCCGCTTCGATCGAGTCCTGTTCAGCGCCGACGTCTGGACGACGGATTCCCAGAACGAGGCCTTCCAGCCGGCGCCGGGGTTGCCCACCACGTTTCTCGGCAAGGCGCGTCGCGACGGTTTCGACCTCGATGGGCGCGCCTACGTGGTCAAGGACGCGTTCGGGAGTGTCGCCGTGTTCGCCAATTATGGCGCCGTGCAGGCGCTGCTGCTCGACGCGGCGCCGTCGCAATACGTTCCCGACGTGCCGACTTATGCGGCTAATGTGGGTGTCGACTTCGATGTTTCGACCTTGAACGGGCAACGCTTCTCGGGCGAGGCCTATGTCTCGTTCATCGGCACGAAGTACATGACCCAGGACGGATTGATCACGACCTCGCCCTATACGCGGCTCGCCGGCCATCTGGCCTATTCCTGGCCGCAGGGCTGGACCTCCTTCGTTCAGGCCATCTGGTACCCGAGCAGTCAGCTCGACGAGATCGCCTTCAATCTCAATGGACCGGTGACCGGCGCAGTATCGTCCAACATCTACACCAGCCCGGTGGCCAAGCTGACCGTGCTGGGGGGCTTCAGCTATAAATTTCCGACCACGGTCGCGGAGCTCCTGCAGCCCACCACCAGGATGGTCGTCAAGTGACGCATGTGAGCTTCGGTCGTATGCATGAACGATCGGGCTCAGCCTGCAGGAGAGCCTGCGTCTGGCCTTCCTGTGCGGCAGCGATCTGTGGGTGGCCACGCATTGCCCTGGCCCAGGCTCCGGTCGGGATCGGTGATGTTGGCCCATTGCCGGCTGATCTCAGTCCCTGGGGAATGTTCCTCCACGCCGATCCGTTAGTGAGAGGGGTGCTGATCGGGCTTGCCTTCGCGTCCGTGGTCACCTGGACGGTGTGGCTCGCCAAGACTATCGAGCTCATGATCGCACGGACGCGGACGCGCCAGGCGCTGATGACCCTGACGGCGGCGCGGCATCTGGCCGAGGGCGCCGAGCGGCTTTCGCACAGGAGCAGCGCGGTCAACCAATTTTTGCAGGCGGCGATGACCGAATTGCAGCTTTCGGCCGGCCTGGCTGACCGCAATGGCACCAAGGAGCGCATCGCCTCCCGGCTGGAGCGGATCGAGGTTGCGTACGGGCGCCATATCATGCGCGGAACGAGCGTGCTCGCGACCATCGGGGCAACCGCGCCGTTCGTCGGGCTGTTCGGCACCGTTTGGGGCATCATGAACAGCTTCATCGGCATATCGAGGGAGCACACCACCAATCTGGCGGTGGTGGCGCCCGGTATCGCGGAGGCGCTGCTCGCGACAGCCTTCGGGCTCGCGGCCGCAATTCCGGCGGTCGTGATCTACAATATGCTCGCGCGTGCGATCACCGCATACCGGGCGCTGCTTGCCGATGCCGCGGCCGAGGTGCTGCGGATGGCCAGTCGCGACATCGATTTCCACAAGGCCGCGGAAGTCGAGTCGCGCCAGCGGCGTCCGGCGGCGGAGTGAGCCAAAGGGGCGTAGCCGAATGAGCGTGCGGCTCGACCATGGCGAGGATGGCTTCGAGGATATCCACGAGATCAACGTCACGCCGTTCATTGATGTGATGCTGGTGCTCTTGATCATCTTCATGGTGGCGGCGCCACTCGCAACGGTCGACGTCGCGGTCAACCTTCCGACCTCGACCGCCGAGCCGCAGCCGCGGCCCCCTGCGCCGCAGTTTCTCACCTTAAAAGCCGATCTCACATTGGCACTCGGCGATGAGCCGATAGACCGCGGAGGCCTTCCCGCCGCGCTCGATGCGGCGACCAATGGGGAGCGGGACACGCGCATCTTCCTGCGTGCCGACAAGACCGTGGCGTATGGCGATCTTATGGCGGTGATGGACCTGCTGCGTGCAGCTGGTTTCCTCAAAGTCGCGCTGGTCGGCCTCGAGAAGCTACCGCCGCCATGAGGGAGGCCTCGGAGCGATCTGAGCACCTCCTCTGGGTTGTCTGCGCCGCGATTGTACTGGTGGCGCACGCGGCGGGCGCGTTCGCGCTGGCCGCTTGGCATCGGCCTGTTGAGGAGGGCGACCTCGGTACCGGCTCTGTTGTGGTTGAGCTCGCGCTCATGCAGGTGCCGGCCGAGACGCACAGTGATCTTCCCCCCGGACCCGAGCAGGTCCAGGCCGATCCCTCCCCTGACCGGCCCATCAAGCATAGCGAGCGGCAGCCGGAGCCCCTCCCGGAGCAGAGCTCAGACGTGATGCTCCCGCAGAAGCCCGATCCGCAGCTCGTCGAGGTGCCGCGTGAGGAAGCTTCGCCCGCGCCCGCTACGACCGCGCCGCAGATCGCACACAGCCGCCTGTCAACGCGGACCTGGACAAGCGAGATCGTCGGCATTTTGGAGCGCAACAAACGCTATCCAACAGAGGCACGCGCCCGGGGTGAGCAGGGCGTGACCCAACTGGCCTTCAGCATCGATCGGCAAGGGCAGGTATTGGAAAGCCGCATCGTCTCCAGCTCCGGCTCGGCGGCGCTTGATCAGGAAGCGCTCGCTCTGCTCCAACGCTCGCAGCCGTTCCCGATTCCCCCGCCGGAGCTTGCAGGTGCCGTGATCAAGATCGCGGTTCCGATCCGCTTCAACATTCGCTGATCGGACCGATCTGACAGAACACTCGGCGCGTCCTCATCGCTTGCCAACGCGGATCGAGCGCGGCTGCTGGTTTGCGGCGATCTCTTGAACCATCTTTTTCAAAATGGCGTCTGCGAACGTGTCGAAATCCTTGGCAACAGTCATGAACGCGCCCGGTCCGCCGATCACATTGTTCTTGTAGTAATAATCGAGGTCCGGCTCCCAGGCGAGGATCGGCAGTCCATTGATCACGACCCCAGCCGCAACAGCTTCGTCGCGGGCGCGTGTGACCGAGCGTCCGTTGTTGTTGGAGCCATCACCCGAAACATCGATCACCCGGCGGTCGCCTTGGAACGGACTTCGTGGAAACCATCTCATGGCGTACTCGATCGCCCCCGAGATGGAGGTGCCGCCGCGAAAGAGCTTGCGCGGAGTGGTCGCCATCAGGGAAGCCACGGACTCGGCCGAAGCCTGATCCTTGACCAGCGTCCACGGCACGATCTCGGCCTGCAATTGCGACCCGGTCCATTGAAACATCGCCACCGCAATTGATTGGGTAGCGCCGCCGCGGATCGCGTCGAGGACCTGCTTGTCGCGGAAGGCCTCCACATAGCCCTTGCGCTGCAGCTCGAAGCGAGTTGCGTCCACGCTGCCGGAGGCGTCGACCGCCAGGACGAGCTGAAGATCGACCCGCGTTTGAGCTTGCGCAGCGAGCGGGCCGCATCCCAGCGCCAAGGCCGCTGCATAACAGGCCAGCCGAAGAAGTTTTCTCACGCCCGTGATTTCACTTCGGCGCTGCATCGGCTGCCTCCCCGAGTTGAAGGTTCAGATCTTGGCTACCTCTATCTCGTCGTACCGCTTGGCGCGATAAATGATGAAGGAGACCAGCCAGCTCACGACAAACACTCCGACGATCACATATCCCAGCATGCCGAAATTGTCGTTGATGGCCCCGATCATGCCCCAGAAGCCGCCGCCATCGGTCAGACCGAGCTGATCTCCGATGAGGTTGAGAACCTCGAGCCCGCCCACGACGACCGCCACCACAACTGAGACGGCGGTGATGGTGAGATTGTAGTAGAGCTTGCGGATGGGCTTGACGAACGCCCAGCCGTAAGCACCGAGCATCAAAATGCTGTCAGCGGTGTCCATGAGCGACATTCCGGCCGTGAACAGCGCCGGGAACACCAGGATCGACCAAATCGGCAAGCCCTGCGCCGCCTGGGTCGCGGAAATTCCCAGCACTCCGACTTCGGTCGCTGTATCGAAGCCCAGGCCGAAGAGCACGCCGAGCGGGTACATGTGCCAGCTGCGCTCGATCACCAGGAAAAAGCGGCGGAATAGTCGCCCCAGAAGCCCCCGGCTCGAGAGCATGAGATCGAGGTCCTCCTCGACGAATTTGCCGCCATTCTTCACGGTCTGGAACGTCCGATATATCGCCGCGAGGACGAAGATATTCGCAAGTGCAATCGCGAACAGGAAGAGGGCAGAGACCAACGTGCCGATGACGCCGCCGATGCTCTTGAAGCTATCGAAATTGTCCTGCAGCGCCGTTGCGGTGAGGGCGATCGCCACCGAGAGCGCCACCACGACCGTCGAGTGTCCGAGCGAGAAAAAGAAGCCCACCGCGACCGGACGCTTTCCCTCCTGCATGAGCTTGCGCGTGACGTTGTCGATAGCCGCGATATGGTCCGCATCGAAGGCGTGGCGCAGCCCGAAAGTGTAGGCAAGCGCTGCCGTTCCGAGGAGGATCGGATAATCGCGAAATGCAGTCAGCGCCCAGAGCCAGGCGGCGACATTGAAAGCTATCAGCAGAAGCAGAATTCCGATGATCCTTCCGCGCAAATTCGCGCGTTCGTCGCTGAAGACGCCCCATACACTGCTATTCATTTACACTCCTGGTCAGTTCTTGGGATGGGTATGGGCGTGTCGGTGCGACGCGTCCCCGTGGCGATGGACTGCGGTGTCGACCGCCACTGGGACGAAGCTCACCTGGCCATAGGTGACGCCCCGTTCCGCGATCACGGATTGGGCAAAATCCCTGACCGCCGCCGCCTTGCCGCGCAGGATCGCGACTTCTAGGCAGCTGTCGTGATCAAGGTGCACGTGCATCGTCGCGACCTGATAGTCGTGATGCGCGTGGTGAACGTTCGTCAGGCGCTTGGACAGCTCGCGCGTCTGATGGCTAAAGACATAGGAGAGCGTGGCGACGCATTCGCTTCCCAGCCCTTGGTCGGCGCGCGCCTGATTGAGGCCAAGCCGTGCGAGATCGCGAATCGCCTCCGACCGGTTTTCATATTGGTGGCGCGCCATGAATTCGGTCAGCTCGGCCGCGAACTCCTCCGAGACGCTGATCGTGATCCGCTCCATCCGCCAGCTCCTGCGATAGAGGCTGTATGAGGATTATCGAGAAAACGAATACACGATTTTCAAGCCATGGCAAGCCGGACATTTCAGGTGCGGCCCCCCTGCCGCAGTGACCCGAAGAAGCCACGAAAATCCGGCCGGCGCGCCGTACGGCAGCCGGGAAATGGGTCGCGAAGGCCCGCTTGCCGCACGTAGGCGAGGCGAGGGCGCCCAAGGTGTCGATGCCGGTCGCAGAGGCGGCGGCTGCGGCCGCGGGTTTAGTTTCGCCGTGAAGCGGCGTCTCTCACCGCAGCGCCGCCGCGATATTGCCGCCGTCGACCGTCATGACATCGGCGGTGGTCTTGAGCGCAAGCGCCTGCGCGAGGAAGGCCTGCGCCACGTCCTCGGCGGTGACCTCGCGGCCGAGCAGGTTGCCGCTCATATAGTCTTTCTCGGTGAGCCCGCGCGCGCTCGAGCGCTGAGCAATCATCTCGTCGGTCAGGAGACCGGAGCGGACACGGTCGGCATTGACGGCATTGGAACGGATGCCGTCCGCCCCATAGTCGAGCGCGTATTGGCGGACAAGAAAGAGCGTCGCCGCCTTGGGCAGGCCGTAGGGGCCGAAATTGAGCCCAGGATTGACCGCCTGCTTGGAGACATTGAACAACAGGCACCCGCCCGTACCCTGCGCCAGCATCACCTTGACGGCCGCCTGCGCGACCCGTTGGTGGCCGTAGAAATTGAGCTCGAAGCTCTTGCGCAGCACCTCCTCCTCGACCTCGCCGATGCGGCCCTGCCAGGCTGCGCCGGCGTTGGAGATCGCGATATCGACACCGCCGAAGGTTTCGACCACGCGGTCGAAGGCTGCGCGCACCGATGTGGCCTCGGTGACGTCGCAGCGTAGCGCCAGCGCGTTGCCGCCGATCGATTTGGCCTTGGCCTGAACCGCCCCTTCATCCAGATCGAGCAACGCGACCTCGGCGCCAGCGTTGGCGAAGCCGCGCGCCGTGGCGGCGCCGATGACGCCACCGGCGCCGGTGATCACCGCCACCTGGCCGGCGAGCGGCTTTTCTTCAGCCGTGCCGAGCTTTGCCTGCTCGAGCGACCAATATTCCATGTCGAACATGTCGGCTTCCGTGATCGACTCGAAACGGCCGATCGCTTCGGCATCCGTGATGGTCGCGATTGCGGCTTCGGCGATATCGGCCGCGACCCTGGCGTCCTTCTTGCTGCGGCCGAGGCCGAACAGGCCGAGGCCCGGCAACAGCGCGACGCGCGGCATCGGATCAAGCATGCGCTTGATCGATCCAACGCGGGTGTTGTTGCGCGTGAAGTAGTCCTTGTAGCGTTCTGTGAAGCCGAGCACCGACTTCTGGGTCGAGCGCCTGAAGGCATCGAGCTTGCCGTCCTCCGGCGCGCCCAACAAGAGCGGCCAGTTCTTGGTGCGGATGGTGTGGTCGGGCGTGGCGACGCCGGCCTGGGCGTAACGGGCAAGCTCGGCGCCGTTGACGAAATTGAGGACGGCCGGCGAATTGCGGAAATCGAGAATGAGCCGCCGCCATGCCCCCTCGGCACGTTCTTCGCGGGCGCTGCAGGCGCCGCGCACGATCGGGGCGACCGCGGCGAGCGGCGCCACCTGCTGCGGCAACACGGCGTTGCTCTGGAACACGGCGCGCCGGTCGCGGGCGAGCCGCTCCTCGGCGAGCGTGACCATTTTGATCATGCGCGTGTAGGCGGCTTCCGCGGTTTCGGCGAAAGTGAAGATGCCATGCTTGTGCAGGATCAGCCCTTCGACATCGCGCGCCGATTCGTAGATTTCCGCCGCGAGCTTGGCGAGCGCAAAGCCCGGCATGACATAGGGAACAATGCCCATCCGCCGACCGTAGACCTCGGCGCACAAGGTCTGGCCGTCGGGCTGGTCGACGAGGCTCAGCACCGCGGTCGAATGGGTGTGGTTGACGAATTTATGCGGCAGAAAGGCGTGCAGCAGTGTCTCCACCGAGGGATTGGGTGCCGCAGGGTCGAGCAGGTTCTCGCGCTGGACGCGCACCATGTCCTCATCGCCGAGGGATGCGCGCGCGCGCAGCCTGCGCAGGCGCTCGAGCCGTACTGCCGGCAAGCCGGCCGGCTCGATGACCGCCATGTCGCCGCCCGAGCCCTTGACGCACAGGACCTCGACCTCCTCGTCGAGAAGATCGCGCATCTTCGTCTTGACGGACGTATTGCCGCCGCCGTGCAGGACAAGCTTGGGCTCGCGGCCCAAGAGTCGCGTCGCATAGATGCACAAGGCGAGATCGGATGAGAATCCAAGTTGCGCATAGCGATCGAGGATCGCCTGTGCGTCACGCTCAACCCACCCGCTCTTCATCGCCTTGCCAATGTCCGAAGCTTGCCGCGCGAGCTCCGCGCCTTAATCACAAGCATAGGCCGTTGCTCCCGCGGCAAGAAGAGGCGCCGTTGTCAGCCCTTGCCCAGGATGCGTTTGCTCCACCAGCCGCGGCGCGGACGACTTGTTTCTTCGCTTTCGGCCGGGCTCTCGGTCACCACCGGTGTCGGCTCGACATGTACCGGCGCGACCGGCTCGGGGTGAGGGAGCGGGGCAGGCTGCGCTTCGCCGAAATGAAAGCTCGTCGGTGCGGGCTCGCGCACTGTGGACCCGCGACGCGGGGCCGGTGCGGGCGCGTGTGGGGTGGGCGCCGGTTCGGTTGCGTGTTCGGCTTCGGCCGGATGCGACGCGTCCACTCTATCCGCCGTCACGTCGGCAGCTTGAGCCGGTTCTCTGTCCTCCGGCTCTGGCTCGTGAGCCTCTTCGGGCTGCGCCGTCTCGGCAAAAGCGCCGGACGAATCTGGTGAGGACATGGCGCCATCGCTTTCGCGGCCGATCGCTTCGTGGCCGTCAACCTCGCGACCATGGCGATTGCGCCGGCCGCCACGGCGTCCGCGCCGTCGCCGGCGTCGCTCGCCCTCGCCGTGGCTTTCGCTCGTGGCCGCTTCTGCGGTGCTCAACTCGCCCTCGGCTTCGGCATCTGCCTCACCCACGGGCTCTTCTTCCTCGGCCGCGAGGAGGCCGCCGACCTCGCCGCCACGTTCGCTGACGGGTGCTTCGCTCTCGCGCGTGTCACCGCCGCCGCCACGCCGACCCCGCCGCCGGCGCCTGCGTTTGCGGCCCGTGCGTTCGCCTTCGCCGTGCCCGGCCTCGGCGATGCCATCGAGCACTTCCTCGGCACCTTCTTCGGTCTCGCCGCTCTCTGCCTCGGCGCCGCCGGCCTCGAGCTCGTCGGTTTCCTCGAGCGCTTCCTCATCCTCCTCGGCGAGCGGAGCGACGCTGGTCGGCCGCACCGCGGATAGCGCCTTGGCCTGCTCGATCGAGTGCACCTGCTCGCCCTTCTCGATCACATAGGATACCTGGCCGGCGACAGTCGCATCGGAATTGACCGTGATGGTGAGCTGGAATCGCTCCTCAAGCTCGCGCAGGTGCGCGCGCTTGTGATTGAGGAGGTAGAGCGCGGTGTCGCTGCGGGTGCGAACAATCAGGTTGTGGGTCGCGCCCTTCAGCATCATTTCCTCGATCGCGCGCAACAGCTGCAGGGCAACCGAGGAGACGGAGCGCACGTGGCCGGTGCCGCCGCAATGCGGGCATTTCTCGGTCGAGCTCTCCAGCACGCTCGAGCGGATGCGCTGGCGCGACATCTCCAGGAGGCCGAAATGCGAGATATGCCCGACCTGAATGCGCGCGCGGTCGTGCTTGAGCGCCTCCTTCAACCGCCGCTCCACCGTGCGGTTGTTGCGCTTCTCGTCCATGTCGATGTAGTCGATGACGATGAGGCCGGCGAGGTCGCGCAAGCGCAGCTGCCGGGCGATTTCGTCGGATGCCTCGAGATTGGTCTTGAGCGCGGTATCCTCGATGTGATGCTCGCGGGTGGCGCGCCCCGAATTGACGTCGATCGCCACCAGGGCTTCCGCCTGATTGAGCACGATGTAGCCGCCTGAGCGCAGCTGCACCACCGGCTGGAACATGGCGTCGAGCTGGCTCTCGATGCCGAAGCGGCCGAAGATCGGCACATTGTCGTTGTAGGGCTTCACGTTCTTGGTGTGGCTCGGCATCAGCATGCGCATGAAATCGCGTGCTTCGCGGTAGGCATCCGCGCCCGCAACCAGAATCTCGTCGATGTCCTTGTTGTAGAGATCGCGGATCGAGCGCTTGACCAGCGAGCCTTCCTCGTAGACCAGCGTCGGGGCGGTGGATTTGAGGGTCAAGTCGCGCACCGTCTCCCACAGGCGCAAGAGATATTCGAAATCGCGCTTGATCTCGGTCTTGGTGCGACTCGCGCCGGCGGTGCGCAGGATGACGCCCATGCCCTCGGGAACCTCCAGTTCCTGCGCGACCTCCTTGAGCCTCTTGCGGTCGACTGAATCGGTGATCTTGCGGCTGATGCCGCCGCCGCGCGCGGTGTTGGGCATCAGCACCGAATAGCGACCGGCGAGCGAGAGATAAGTGGTGAGAGCCGCGCCCTTGGTGCCGCGCTCCTCCTTGACCACCTGCACCAGCATCACCTGACGGCGCTTGATCACCTCTTGAATTTTGTATTGTCGGCGCATGCGCGGCATGCGCTCGGGCACTTCCTCCATCGCATCGGCGCCGCCGACCGATTCAACGACCTCCTCCTCGCCCACAGGAGCGCCGATCTCGGTGATGTTCTCGGTGACGTTGTGGTCGGCGGTTTCCTGATCGCGAGCAGGCGCCGGGTTTTCGCCGACGCCTTCGCCCGCCTCCGCATGGTGCTCATCGCCGGTAAGGGCAGGTTCCGCAGCGGCTTCTGCGTCTGCCTCGGCGGCCATAATGGGCGATTCGGCCGGCTCGGGCTGCCCGCCGGCATTGCTGCTGGCCGGCTCGCCCGCAGGCGTTGCTTCGCGTTCGCCAAGCGTTGTGCTTTCCGCCTGCCAGCCATCCTCGGCCGGGGCGTGGGAATACGCGCCTGCCGTCGAAATGCCTGCCGTCGACGAAATGCCTGAAGTCGAAATGTCGGGCTCCGCCTCTGCGGGCGCTGTGCCGACCTCCTCGGCTGCCGGGGCCATGATTTCCGATGCGGCCGCCATTGCGCCGGTTTCGGCGGCAAAGTCCGCATCCCCGGCCGCGTTATGCTCGCGCTCGGGCTCGATCACGTCGCTCTTGATATGGTCGTGCGAACGCCGGCTCTCCCGATGGCGGCGTCCGGCGCGATTATCGGCCTCGGCCTCGGCGGCGCGAGCGGCGCGCTCTTCCTCATCGATCAGGGCCTGCCGGTCGGCGACCGGGATTTGATAATAGTCGGGATGAATTTCGCCGAAGGCGAGGAAGCCGTGGCGATTGCCGCCGTAGTCGACGAAGGCCGCCTGCAGCGACGGCTCGACGCGCGTCACCTTGGCCAGATAGATGTTGCCGCGAAGTTGTTTACGATTGGCGGACTCGAAGTCGAACTCTTCGACGCGGTTGCCACGCAGAACGACCACCCGGGTCTCCTCCGGGTGGGTCGCATCGACCAGCATTTTGTTGGGCATTGACTAATCTCGTGATGGCGCGCCGGCACGCAGCCGTGCGTTCTCGCCTCGCGGGCGAGACCGAACGGCGCGACCCGAAAGCGGCCTGATTGCGGTTGAATGAAAGGGCCTCGGGGGCGCGCGAAAGCTGTCGATCGCGCTTGGCCGGCGTGGCGCGGAATGCACCGGCGCGGCTCATGTCTTCGCCCCGCGACGCGATCATGCTGGAAGCGGCCAAGCTTGCGACGAGCGGTCGCACGCAGCCCCTTCGCAGCAGAATGTGTCGTGGCATGACCTTCGGCCCGTGGCAGTTGCGGCGACGCGCAAAGGCGCCACCGTAGTTTCTCTCCTCCGACGGCTGTCGGGCAGCTCAAACCTGCGAGCGAGTCGCAAGCCATCGCCTGAGCGGCCACCGCATCGCCCAGGGGAGCGCCCGCGAGGCACCCGCTCTGAGCGATACCGACCGTGCTCTACAAGGACATCGGCTTTGATCGCGCTCCGCGGTGCCGCCGTATGCGGCACCCGCGGTTTGCTTCCGCCGCTCAAGCTTCCTCCCGAAATCTGTCGGAGAGCGAACCCTGAGCGTTTGCCGGGATGCCCAAACGCGGCACAACCGGGACTTTTAACCGTCGGCAAACCCTTCTTACGGCCGCATCCGGCCCTTGGCAAGCACCGCAACGACGACGCAAAGGCGTTTTCCCCCGTGGGGAACCTAACCTTGCCAGGCGCGAGACCCAAGGAAGGGTCGGTACCGCTGGTACACGCCAAATATAATCATTACAGCGGATTAGAACAGAGTTCGCCCAAACTGGGCGAGGTCGCCGCCCCTCCGCGAGGTGCCGATGACACGGACGTGAAGCGGGAGCATATAAAGTCAGCCCAGGCCGCGCTTAAGCGGCAGTTAACCATGCCCGCCATAATGGGCTGAGCCGATGCCGGAGGGGATCGCTGAATCGATGTCTGTCCGTGCGGTGAGTGTGACTCTAGCGCTGGTTTTGCTCGCCCCGACCGGGCCGGCGCGCGCGATCGACATGAGCGCGGGACAGACGGACCAATTTGCCGGCTATCCGGTCGCGAGCGATGTGCGACTCGCCGGCGACGAAGCCCAGACCCGTATGGTGATCGACTTCAGCCAGAAGGTCGACCTGCACGCTTTTGCGCTTGCCAACCCCTATCGGGTGGTCATCGACCTGCCGCAGGTCCTGTTCCGGTTTCCGGCCAAGGCCGGGGAGGAGGGCCGCGGACTCATCAAGGCATTCCGCTACGGGCTCATGATGACCGGCGGTTCGCGCGTCGTGATCGATCTCACGCGGCCGGCGCGAATCGACAAGTCCTTCGTGCTCGATGCCGGCAATGACCAGCCGGCGCGGTTGGTGCTCGATCTCTCGGCGGTCGACCGCGACACCTTCATGCGCACCATTGCGCTGGAAAACCGCGTCCGCGAGCAGCCCCCTCCCGCAACGCCGCCGGCGCGCGGCGATGCCCGCCCGGTGATCGTGCTCGACCCCGGCCATGGGGGCATCGACAACGGCACCAAGGCATCGAGCGGGGAGATGGAGAAGACCATCGTGCTCGATTTCGCGCTCATGCTGCGCGACAAGCTGGAGAAGTCAGGCAAATACCGCGTGATGATGACGCGCACGGACGACACATTCGTGGCGCTCGCCGACCGCGTGGCCTTCGCCCGGGCGCAGCAGGCCTCGCTGTTCATCTCCATCCACGCCGATGCACTGCCGAGAAACGAGGGGGATGCGCAGGGTGCGACCGTTTACACATTATCGGAGACGGCCTCGGATGCCGAGGCCGCGCGACTTGCCGAGACCGAGAACCGGGCCGACGTCATTGCCGGCGTCGATCTTACCTCCGAGCCGAATGACGTTGCCGACATCCTCATCGATCTGGCTCAGCGCGAGACCAAGACTTTTTCGGTGCAGTTCGCGCGCGGGGTGCTCGACTCCATGCGTACGGTGACGCGTCTGCACAAGAATTCGCTCAAGTCGGCCGGCTTTCGCGTGCTCAAGGCGCCGGATATCCCCTCGGTGCTGGTCGAGCTCGGTTATGTGTCGAACAAGCAGGATCTGAAGTCGCTCATGTCGGCGGACTGGCGCGACCACACCACCGAGTCGATCGTGCAGGCGATCGATCGCTATTTTCTTCCCAAGCTCGCGCGCGGGACTGGCCAGAATTGAGGTGGGCCCCTTAATGGCCTCAGTTTCAACATAAAACGGCGCGACCAAAGGAAGGCCTTAAGCGCGGAGCGGGCCCGTAATTGGGGTCCGCCACAAGGCGGATCGGGGGCGCCGGATAGAGTGGCGGCGGGGCTTGCCATAAACTGTCGTAAGTGCCGCAAGGTGACAATTGAGTGCTGGCGGCACGCGCCAAGGCCTGCCAAATTTTCACTCTTCTCTTTAAACTCGGGCGTGGCCGCGTCCAAGGGCTGGAGCGCTGAGGCGCCAAGGCGTCGAGCAAGAGGAGCTGGCTCGGGATCAAGAGCTTGGGCTGCGAACCAGGCTGGGACGCAAGTGGGGTTGGGATTTTCGGCGATGCGACTGTTGCTGCGCTTTCTCGGTTTCCTCTTCACCGCCGGAACGATCGTGTTCCTGGTGAGCGTCTCTGCGGTCGCGGGCCTGTTGTGGCATTATTCCAAGGACCTGCCCGACTACTCGCAGCTGCAGAACTACGAACCGCCGGTGATGACGCGCGTGCACGCCGCCGATGGCTCGCTGCTCGCCGAATATGCGCATGAGCGGCGACTCTATCTGCCGATCCAGGCGATCCCGAAGCTGGTCACCAACGCTTTCGTGGCGGCCGAGGACCAGAACTTCTACGAGCACAATGGCATCGACGTTCAGGGGATCCTCCGCGCCGTCGTGTTCTACGTCCAGAACTATGGCAGTGGCCGCCGTCCGCAGGGGGCATCGACCATCACCCAGCAGGTCGCCAAGAATTTCCTGCTCACCAACGAGGCGAGCCTCAGCCGCAAGGTCCGCGAAGCGCTCCTGGCGATGAAGATCGAGCGCACCTTCTCCAAGCAGAAGATCCTCGAGCTCTATCTCAATGAGATCTATCTCGGGGTCGGGGCCTATGGGGTGGCGGCGGCTTCGCTCCTCTATTTCGACAAGTCGGTGCACGAATTGACCATTCCGGAAGCCGCTTATCTTGCGGCGCTGCCCAAGGGCCCCAACAATTACAATCCGTTCCGCCACCACGACGAGGCGGTCGCGCGCCGCAATTATGTGATCGGGCGCATGGCCGAGGACCACTACATCACCGAGGCGGAAGCGGAGGCGGCCAAGAAGGCGCCGCTGACGGTCACGACCCGTCCGACCGGAGCGCATACCTTCTCGGCCGAGTATTTCGCCGAGGAGGTGCGCCGCTACATCGCCGACAATTACGGTGAGCAGAAGCTCTATGAGGGCGGGCTGTCGGTCCGCACAACGCTTGATCCCAAGCTGCAAGTGGTGGCGCGCAAGGCTCTGGCCGACGGATTGGTGCGCTTCGACGAGGGGACCGGTTATCGCGGCCCCGTCACCAAGCTCAACCTCGCGGCCGGCGAATGGGGCGCCAAGCTCGCCGATATCCGTGCCCTGAACGATGTCGCGCCCTGGCGGCTCGCGGTGGTGTTGGATTCCGGCGACCAGCAGGCGCGCGTGGGCCTGCAGCCGGGCCGCGATCCGGCCGGAGCGGTGCTCAAGGACCGCGAGACCGGCATCGTGCCGCTCGAAGCGGTGAAGTGGGCGAAATCCGCCTCCGTGAAGAATGTCACCAAGGTGAGCCAGGTGCTTAATCCCGGCGATGTCGTCTATGTGGAGCCGCTCGCCGGCAAGGAGGGGCAGTGGCGGCTGCGCCAGGTTCCGGAAATCTCCGGCGCCATCATGGCCATGGATCCGAATACGGGGCGCGTGCTCGCCATGGTGGGAGGCTTCTCCTACGACCAGAGCCAGTTCAACCGCGCGACCCAGGCGCTGCGGCAGCCGGGCTCCTCGTTCAAGCCGATCGTCTATTCGGCCGCGCTCGACAACGGCTATACGCCATCGAGCATCGTGCTCGACGCGCCGCTCGAGGTGGACACCGGCAGCGGCATCTGGCGGCCGGAAAATTACGAGCAGAACTTCTATGGTCCCTCGACGCTACGCTTCGGCATCGAGCATTCCCGCAATGTGATGACTGTGCGGCTGGCGCAAGACATCGGCATGCCGTTGATCGGTGAATACGCCAAGCGCTTCGGCGTCTATGACAACCTGCCGCCCTATCTCTCCTATTCGCTGGGAGCCGGCGAGACCACGCTCATGCGCATGGTCGGGGCATATGCGATGATCGACAATGGCGGCCGCAAGGTGCAGCCGACCTTGATCGACCGCATCCAGGACCGCTACGGCCACACCATCTACAAGCATGACCAGCGCGAATGCCGCGGCTGCGACGCCGACAAATGGGCGAACCAGAACGAGCCGATCCTGATCGATCGCCGCGAGCGGGTGATCGATCCCATGACCGCCTACCAGATCACGTCGATCATGGAAGGCGTGCCGATCCGCGGCACGGCGGCCGCCTCCGGCATCAAGGAGCTCGGCAAGCACATCGCCGGCAAGACCGGCACCACCAACGACGAAAAGGACGTCTGGTTCATCGGCTTCTCGACCGATCTCGTGGTCGGCGTGTTCATGGGCTACGACAAGCCGCGCCATATCGCCGACCGCGCCACCGGCGGCGCGCTGGCGGCCCCGATCTTCCGCGACTTCATGAAGGTCGCGCTCGCCGACAAGCCGTCGGTGCCGTTCCCTCCGCCTCCTGGAATCAAGCTCGTCCCCGTCAACGTGAAGACCGGCATGCGCGCCACGCCCAGCGACCCGCGCAACCAGGTTATCCTGGAGGCCTTCAAGCCCGGCACCGCCCCGCCTGACACCTACTCGGTGGTCGGTGTGGTCGATACCGACGGCCGCCCAATGACCGCGGTCTCTCCGGAGGCGGAGCGGGCGATCCGCTCCGGCAATGGGCTCTATTGATCCGAGCTGTCCCAAGCTGTCCGACTACTGATTGAAATCAGCGTGAGGGATCGCTAAATCGCCATGGGCGGGCGCAAGGCGAATCGCGGCGCCCAGGAATCCCGAAGTGTCGTATCGAAAGTGTGGTCATGCGCGCGGAAATCCAAAACATTGTCGATGAGATCAAGCAGTCGGTCGTGCTGCTGAGGAGGCATCTTTGACGTCGACAAGGCGCGCGTCCGCTTGGCCGAGCTCAACCGCGAGGCGGAGGATCCCAACCTCTGGAACGACCAGCAACGCGCCCAGCGCGTGATGCAGGAGCGCACCGCGCTCGAAAGCCAGCTCACCGCCATCGGCCGCATCGAGCAGGACCTTGACGACCAGACGACCCTGATCGAGCTCGGCGAGGCCGAGAAGGACAAGACCGTCGTCGCCGAGGCCGAGGAGGCGCTCAAGCGCCTCAAGAATGAAGTCGCCCGCCGTCAGCTCGAAGCACTTCTCTCCGGCGAAGCCGATAACAATGACAGCTATCTCGAAGTGCATGCCGGCGCCGGCGGCACCGAAAGCCAGGACTGGGCCAACATGCTGCTCCGCATGTACACCCGCTGGGCCGAGCAGCATGGCTTCAAGGTCGACTATCTTGAAGAGACCGAAGGCGAAGAGGCCGGCATCAAGTCGGCGACCATCCAGGTCAAGGGCCACAACGCCTATGGGTGGCTCAAGACGGAGAACGGCGTGCACCGCCTGGTGCGCATCTCGCCGTTCGATTCCAACGCGCGGCGGCACACGTCGTTCGCGAGCGTGCGCGCCTATCCGGTGATCGACGATCGCATCGTGGTCGACATCAAGGAGCAGGACGTTCGCACCGACACGCTGCGCTCGAGCGGCGCGGGCGGCCAGCACGTCAACAAGACCGAATCGGCGGTGCGCTTGACCCACATCCCGACCAATATCGTGGTTTATTGCCAGAACGACCGCTCGCAGCACCGCAACCGTGCGCAAGCCTGGCAGATGCTGCGGGCGCGCCTCTACGAGCTCGAATTGAAGAAGCGCGAGGAGCAGGCCGCGATCGAGAACGCCGGCAAGACCGATATCGGCTTCGGCCACCAGATCCGCTCCTATGTGCTGCAGCCCTATCAGATGGTGAAGGACCTGCGCACCGGCGTATCCACTTCCAATACCGGCGGCGTGCTCGACGGCGATCTCGATCCGTTCATGGAAGCCGCGCTGTCGCAGAAGGCGTTTGGCGGCGGCCCGGGTCAGGTCGAGGACGTGGAGTAGGGCGGATCAGCGGTCGTCCCGGTCGAGCGCAGGGGCGCCGGGACCTATAAGCCCTGGCATCTATGATTGCGCGTCGCGTATGGGCAACCGCATCGCCCGTTGCAGAAGGGCGTAAACGCCCTTATGCGCAGGGGCGACAGATGCTTGGTTATTTCTTTGCTCCCAGAGAAGTTACATACTGCGCCTCGCAGCCTCGGCTGCCCGTGCTGGGAGCCTGCCCGATGCCGCATGCGATGAGGTCGCACGGATTGCGCCGGTTGTTTGCTGTCCTCCTGCTCGCTGTGCTCGGCGGCACTCTGCGGGTTGAGGCACAGACCACCTATCCGAGCAAAGTCATCACCATCGTGGTGCCGGCGCCGCCCGGTGGCGTCACCGATATTCTCGGGCGCATGCTGGCGCAGCACTTTTCGACGGCCTGGGGGCAGCAGGCGATTGTCGAGAACCGCGGCGGTGCCAACAACATCATCGCGGCCGAATATGTGGCCAAGGCGCCCCCTGACGGGCACACGCTGCTGATCGGTCCGGAAGTCACGTTCGTCGCCAATCCGAGCCTCTATCAACGGCTTCCCTACAGCATCAAGGATTTCACGCCCGTGGTCGGCCTGGTGCTCATCAACCATGGCCTGATCACGAATCCCTCGCTGCCGGTTCACAGCGTGAGCGAGCTCATTGCCTATGCGAGAGCGCATCCGGGCGAGCTCAACTACGGCACCTATGGGGTCGGCTCGACCGCGCACCTCAACATGGAATTATTCGCGAGAGAGACCGGGACCAAGCTCGTGCCGGTGCACTATAAAGGCGCTGCGCCGGCGATGACCGACGTGATCGCCGGCCATATCCAGCTCATGTATGTGAGCGCTGCAAACGCCGTGCAGCCTGCGGCTGCGGGCCAGGTCCGCTTCCTGGCGGTCGGCGCCGACAAGCGTATGCGGCTCCTGCCCGACGTGCCGACCGTCGCCGAGGCAGGCCTTCCGGGCTATCGCGCCGTCTCGTGGTTTGGACTGTTTGCACCGGCGGGCACCCCGCGCCCGGTGGTCGACAAGATCAACGGCGAGGTGCGCGCCTTCTTCGCCGATCCGCAAGTGGCGAAGAACTTCCTCGATCGACAGCTGTTCGAGCCGATCGCCGGCACGCCCGAAGATCTGTCGGATTATCTTTCGGCCGAGACGCAGAAGTGGAGCAAGGTCATTCGCGACGCCGGAATCAAGGGCGAGTAGGCTTTGTGTAGGGCCGCCCCTTGTGGGCACCCGAGCGGCCACAAGCGCCGCCCCTACGAGAAGGGAAGGCCTTGTTCGGAAAACCGGTATCGACTTTTCCGCGACATGCGCAGCGCTGCGAGGACCGCGATGAGAAGGCCGAGCGCCATCAGCTGCCACACCGGCGGGACACCGAAGATCAGGCTGAAATTGCCGGCCAGAGTTTCGATCGGTCCGTAACCGCGCTTTGCCCCAAGCCAGATCGCTTCGAGGAGCGCCGCAAAGAGGCCGGAGCCCACAGCAAGCAGCGCGAGCGCGCGCGGGTCGGCTCCGCGTCCGGATCGATTGAGGAGGCGCCATCCCATCAGCCAGAAGAACATTCCGGCAAGCAAATACTGCATCGGGTTGGTGCCGCGAGACAGAAGCACGTGCAGGATTGCCAACAGCGAGGTGACGTAGACCCAATTGTGCAGCCGTTGCCAGCCCCTTGCGCCCATGCGGCGGATCGCGGCGTCGAATGAAGTCGCGCCCAATACGCCAAGCCCGATCGTCGAGAGCGTTGCGGTGATCAGCGAAGCGCTTGCGATCATCTCCTTGGCGATGAGGGAGAAGCTCCAGAAGCGCAGCGCGAAATAGACGATGATGTGGAAGATCGTGTAGGCGAGTGCCGCGACCCCGATCATCCGCCGCACATCGATCAGGCTCTTCCAGCCGAAGATCCGGATCGCCGGCGTCACCGCCAGCGCCCCGAGCAGGACGACGGTTGCCCAAACGCCGGACCAGTAAGTCAGCTCGCCGAGCCACAGCGGATAGATGCCGAGCTCGCCGGCGCGGAGCTCGTAGGCAAGCAGGATCGCCGGCGCGAGCGTCAGCGCAAAGCCCGCGGCCTTGAGCGGGGAAAAGCGCCGCCTCCGATCCTGCCAGGGCCAGACCAGTTTCACGGAGCCTTTCCTTGCCGGGCCGCTCGCCTCACAAAGTCAAAAGTCCGGGTGCTCGGCCTGCGGCGGTGGCACCAAGTTCGAGTTGAAGGGATCGATATTGTTCTCAGCGCAGATCGATTCCGACCATTCATTCGGGTCGCGGCGCCAGCGCTTGGTCGCGTACCAGGGCTCGTTGAACGTGTCGGGGTCCTCGACCTTGACCAGCGCCTCGAGGAATTTATTGTCGGGTGTGACCTTGAAATGCTCCACCACGTGCAGCTTGTCAGTATGCGGGGTGCGGAACATGTCGAGGAAGCCGTATTTGGGGGCTGAGAGCCCGATCGTGTCGACCACGAGCTCGCCGTTCTCGTAATGGCCGATCGATTCGCCGAACCACGACGGCTTTATGACTTCCGAATGCTGGTCGGTCAGATAGATGCGGCGGACCCATTGGTCGCGCTGCCAGACCATCCACACTTCCTTGGGGGTCTGCAGGAAATACATGGGCTCCGAAGTCCACAACAGCTGACCCGGAACGCCGCCCGGCCAGCATTGCGACTGCGCCAGGAACGGAATCCCGACTTTTCCGGAGAGGAGGTCCTCGTTCGAGCGGCGCATTTGCTCGGCCGCCCAAGGCTTGAGAATCGGGTCCTTCCAGTTGCCGAGTGCGGGCGTCGGCCGGCGGGTTTCGTTGCCGCGCAACGGATAGTCGGGATCCTGGTGGATCGGACCGCGCAGGGGGGCCGGCGGATCAAACCAGCCGGTGCCATACCGGGCGATGCCGCCCCTTATGGTCAGCGGCGTCCAGGCGAGAGCAGCCGATGCGCCGAGATCGGGGATCTTCTCCGGTGCATGCACGGGCGCGGCAGTGGCGGCAGCGGTCGTCGCAAGGGCGCCGGCAAGGATGAGCCCCCACCGCGCCTTGAGACCGAAGCGGCGGCAAATGCGCCTCGAAAGAGCTTCTATCATCTCTCCTCCAGGTCGCCGGCGCTTTAGAAATCCGGCGCGCTCGCCTGCGGGACTGGCAGTGCGGGCAGCCCGAGGAACGAGTTGGTGCTTTCGGCGCAGATCGCTTCGGTGAGCGGCCCGTCGGCAGGCGTCGCCAGGACCGGGATGGATTTGAGCGACATCTTGGCGACGGTTGCTTCGTAGTGGCGGTAGCGCTCGACGGCGTCCCACGGCATGGTGAAAGCGCCGGGGTCCTCGACGTGGAAATTGTCCTCCATCGTCTGGCCGCCTTCGATCAGATGCAGGCGTTCGGTCACGTGCAGCTTGTCGGTGTGCGGCGTGCCGTATCCGTCCATGAATGTCTTGTCGTTGAACCCGATCGTGTCGATGAGGAGCGAATCGCCTTCGTAATGGCCGATCGATTCGCCGGACCAACTCGGCTTGAGGTTTGGCGAATGCTTGTCGGTCAGCCAGACGTGGCGAACATCGCTGAAGCTCGTGAGGATCATCGCCACGTCCCTTTTCCCCTGCACGATGAACATCGGCCGGGTCATCGGCTCCATCATGAATACGGTGACGCCGACCGGCCAGCAGCTCGCGTGCTGGGAGAAAACCGGCGTTCCGGAGAGGAGAAGCGCATTGCGCTTGCGAATCTGCTCAGCCGCCCAAGGCTGGAGAATGGGACTATCGGGATCGCCCATCGCGAAAGTCGCCTGTTTTCCGGTCAGCCGATATTCGTCGTTGGAGACGTGTCGGTGTCCGGGCAACTCCCGCACCGGCCCCGCGCCGCTCGCTGGCGGCAGGAATTCGCGGGAATAGGAGAACCAGGCCTCACTCGGATTGGAGCCGAAATCGGGCGGCGAATCAGCGGCAGCAAGTGCCGAAACGCCGGAACCGGCGGCAAGGCATAGCGCGCTGGAGAGAAAGTAATGCGTGAGGCTTCCTGCGTGACGAGACATCGGATCCTCCTTTGTTGCCCCGCCTTTCCGCCTCAGCGGGGAGGGGCTGCAGCACCTGAGCGCGCCGGATTATATGCGAAACGCGGCCCGGTTGGAGCGGGTCGAACCGGCCCTGCCGGCAGCACCCTAAGAGTCTGAGCTCGATTCTCCTGAAGAAGGTACCATGGCAGTCCCTCGATATCGCCGGCAAGGTGGCCCTGCACTCCTGTCAGCTGGCTTTCGTCCGTTCTTCCTTTCCGCGGCGTTATGGGCCGCGCTGGCAATTCCGTTATGGCTCGCCGCCTTTGCGGGCGCCTATCGGCTTCCGGCGACGGTCGCCCCGCCGATTTGGCATGCACATGAAATGATCTTCGGATACGGATCCGCCGTCGTCGCCGGATTCCTGCTCACTGCGATCCCCAACTGGACCGGCCGCCTGCCGCTTCAGGGCCGACCGCTGGCCTTGCTTGTCATATTGTGGATGGCGGGCCGCCTCGCGGTGCTGTTCTCCGCAGCGCTCGAGCCTGCTGTCGTAGCCACCCTCGATCTGGCATTCCCGGCGGTATTTGCGGCTGTGGTTGCCCGCGAGATCTTCGCCGGGCGCAACTGGCGCAATCTTCCTATGCTTCTGGCGCTCACGCTGCTGCTGGCCGCCAATAGCTTGGTTCATCTCGAGACAGCCGGTATCGCGGCAACCGCCGAATTGGGCAATCGGCTGGGGATCGCGACGCTGCTCATGCTCGTCAATTTGGTTGGCGGTCGCATCATTCCAAGCTTCACGCGAAACTGGCTTACAAAGCGTCGCCCCGAAATTGCGCCGCCTGCCAGCTTTAGTGTGGTCGACCGGGCCGCTCTGGCTATCGTTTTGCTGGCGCTGGCGGTTTGGGTCTTTGCGCCCGAATCGATGGTTGCGCCCTGGGGCGAGCTGGCGGCCGGATTGATGATAGGTTTGCGTCTCGCTCGATGGCACGGACTAGCGACATTGCGCGAGCCGCTTTTGGCCGTACTTCACCTCGGCTATGCCTGGCTTGCGCTCGGTTTTCTGCTTATGGCGGTGAACGCCCGCACGCTGGTGCTTCCCGCGACCGCCGCCCTGCATGCGCTGACGGTCGGGGCAATCGGCACCATGACGCTCGCGGTGATGACGCGCGCTTCTTTGGGACACACGGGGCGCCCGCTGGTGGCGGGCGCCGGGACCATCGCGATCTACGGGCTGGTGACGCTTGCGGCGGTCGTGCGGGTGATAGCGCCGCTCGGCGGGGCGCAATATTTTCTGTTGCTTTCCGTTGCGGGAGCCGCATGGAGCGGTGCCTTCGCGCTGTTTGTAGTGCTGTATGCACGGGCGCTTCTCCGGCCACGTGCACCGGACGGAGCAGGTCGCCCGATCTGAGCGAAATCGACGGCACCAGGTCGACCTTCGGCGGCATCGTTTGATAACATGTTCCGTTGATGGTGCTCCCTGTCCCAGGAGGAGGAAATCATGCGTGTCAAATCCTGCCTGATCGCGCTTGCGACGTTCGCGGCCGCTGCGGTTGCCACAGCGGCATCGGCTCAGACGATGGTCCGCGAGCAAAAAGTCATCACCAGCGCCGGCGCACGCGCGATGGTGGATGCTTGCACCGCCTGGGCCGAGAAGAACCACATGGTGCTTGCGATGTCGGTGCTGGATTGGGCGGGCAATCTCATCGAATCCCATGCGATGGAAGGCGCCGGGGCAAACTCCATCGACACCGCTCTGCTGAAGGCGAAATCCGCGCTGCGCTGGCGGCGTCCGACTTCGGAAATGAACCAGGTGGTGCGCAGCGGGCAGAACCTGGCGCCGACATTCATGCGCGATTTTCCCCAGCCGGGCGCGCTGCCCATCATGGTGGACGGTCAGATGATCGGGGCGATGGGGGTGTCCGGCGCCGACGGTGAAAAATGCGCCCAGGCCGCCATTGACGCGGTGTTCAAGACGTCCAAGAGCTCGGCCACCCAATAGGCCCGTGTCCAACGCCGCAGACACAGCGATGCATAAACTTCACCCAAGGCGCCGGTTCTTGGCGCTCGCGCTCATCGCAGCCCTCGCCGGGACGGCAGGAAAGTCCGTCGCGGCGGAAGCGCCGCCTGTCTTTTCTCCCGATGCCCAGACGGCCTGGGTGGGGATCGGCATCGGCGCCTTCCTTCCGGTTCCGGGCTCGCCCAAGCCGATTGGGCAGGACCCGGCTCATCCCTACATCTCGAACGACGAATCCGGCGTCAATGGCAAGCAGCCGACACAGCGCATCAGCGACATCAGCAATCCCAACCTGAAGCAATGGGCGAAGGAGGTGATGAAGAAGGACGACGAGGCGGTGCTCGCCGGCAAGTTCGCCTTCACGGCGCGGTCCGCCTGCAGGCCCGGCGGCGTTCCGGGCTTCGACGTGCTGCTCGGTGGCGCTCTTTACATCCTGCAATCGCCGGCCGAGGTCACGCTGCTCTTCTCCGGCAATGCCGAAGTGCGGCATATCTGGCTCAATGCTTCCCATTCCGCCAATCTCAAGCCGTCCTGGTACGGAGAATCGGTCGGCCACTATGAGGGCGACACGCTCGTCGTCGATACGATCGGCCTCAACAACAAAACCTTTCTCGATAATTACCGCACGCCCCACACTGACAAGCTGCACGTTACCGAGCGCTGGCGGATGATCGAGGGCGGCAAGAAGCTGGAGATCCTGATCGACATCGACGATCCGGGGACCTTCAATCAGCCATTTAGGGAGCTGCGGCAGTACGACCGGGTGAGGCGGGCTTCGTTCGGGGAGGACATCTGCTCCGAGAACAACATCAACCCGTTCGGCATCGATTACGGCACGCCGGTCGCGCAGAAGCCGGATTTCTAGCTTGCACCTCAATTGCGGGCCGGCCGGTCCGGCATTGAGCGTCAACAGATCGAACATCGAGCCGGCCACTGACCGGCTCGATGCGATTTTCTTAGTCCCGGTGCAGCGAGGTCCGCTACGGACCCGCCCCCTATTTGAAAAACTCGAGCTTCGCCTCGCGAACGAATACGGAGTTTGCGGGCGCCATGGAGATCGGTCCGTTGATGCCGAAGATGGCAATCTGGAACTTGTCGCCTGGCTTGAGACCGGTGCTGAGCACCACCCGGTTGGGCATATTATGCCCCGAGATGGCGGCCGGGCGCGGATAGCCGGAACGGCCCGGGATCACGCCGTTGACCCAGATTTCGGCATAATCATCGACCGTGGTGCTGAACACCGCGACGGCGCCGGAAGGATCGAAGTCGCCGATCTTTGCGGGAATCGTCAGCGGGCTGCGATACCACATGAAGGCCATATGCCCGCCGCTGCGGCGTGCATTGAGGTCCTTCGGCTCGATCACCGGCCATTTGGAGTCGTCGAAATCGGTCGCGCCCGCGTGCGGATCGATATCGTAGGTCATCTTGTTCTGCGTGATCGTTCCTTGGATGATCGGCACCTCCTTGACGGTGACGTCCGACACGCGCCATTGCGCCCCGAGCTTGGCGGCGCCGTCCGCGGTCATCAGGTCGACCACGAGCGTGGGCGGAAGTCCGGGCGCCATCAGGGCGGGCGCCGGTTGCGGCGCTTGCGCGACCGCAAGCGTTGTGACTGTCAGCGCAACAGCAGCCAAAAAGCCGGCCGGGGCGAGGGCGCTGTGAATCGTCCTAACCATTGCAAATCCTCCCTGTCTATTTGTTGTGTTGTCATCGTACGGCAGGCGGAAGGGTCGCGCCAGAAGGCGCTGCGCTGCCAAGACCAGAGGGGCTGCCCGGCTGATCGCCGCCGACGGCTCCTGCTAAAGCAGGCCAAGAACAGGAAAATTTCCGAATTTGACTCGGCACAAATCGCTTTGTCAGGGCATTTGCAGCTTAACCGCCAAGGCTTCAAGGAACATGAGCGCGAAATCCGGGCACTTCATTCCGGCGCGGCGAATGTTTGGATCATTGGTTACCCGTGGGCCCCACCGACCGGAAAATCCATCGGGGTTGGGCAGGTCGGGCTTTCCGGGACGCGGCGTGGGCCGCGGCGCCCACCAGACCTGATTGGCACGGTTGACGATATAGGTATAGGCACGGCCATCCGGAGCTGGAGCCGTATAGGTTCGCACATTCCAATCGTCGACCGAGAGAGCCTGATGGGCTTCGGGGAAATCCAAGCCTTTGGGACGTAGAATTCTGCCAAAGTTCGGCCCGCCGGTCTGGTCAGTCGGATTCGCCTTAGGCAAAACCAATGTGGCGGGCGTTCCTGTTGCTCCGAAACTACCGAACGCACCTTCGGCGGTGGCCCACTCGAGGCCCGCGGCTGCCCCAGCGGCCGCGCCAATATAACCGCCAAAGGGAGAGCCTGCGAGAAGACCGGCAAATATCTTGGCGACTGCAATCACCGCATTAGGATCACGCCCGGGCGTGTCCGGTGTACCCGGAATGGTGATATCCTGGGCGATCTCGCCATCGAGTCCTTCGACTTGGCCGCAAGAGCTGCGGGCCGGATCGACACCTCCCGGCCAGAACGGCGTTACAGTAGGCGTCCCAGGGTGCAAGTACTCGCCATGAGTATCGAGCGAGACATAAATTTTCGGATGCGTCCCGCCGGAGGCATCGGGGACGCTGTCGGCATCGGTCCAATTGAAGACGGTCATTCCTATCTTATGATCCGGCGCCACAATTGGACTTGATGTGTTGCGAGAGGTCAGGCCGACGAACAGGGGCTTGGCATCGGCCAATATGGGAGACCCGTCGATCAACAACGCGATGCAGGTCCATTCGCCGGCGTAAGTGCCGAACAGGCGGCCCTGCAGGACGTCCTCGCAGCCTTCGAGAGTCTCTTGGTGCAGTGGATAGAGGAAGTGGTAGAGCAGCATTCGCGGCGCGTTCAGTTTCGGATTGCTGGCGACCAATGAATATAGGTTCAAACCACCCGCGGAAACGTTGGGATTTCCCGTGTAATCGAGCAGGTCATTGTTGTCCAAATACTCGACATAATACCAAGCCTGGCTGCCCTGCAGAGGCACCAGATACTCGGCAGGATCCAGCGCGGCATGGCGATTGTCGGTGGTGGCGGTGACCGGCGGCACTGCGACCGGCTCCCATCCGACAAATTCGAGGAAATGCTCTTCATCGGGCGGCGGTTGCTGACCCACCGGCAAGGGCCCGACCCCAAAATCCTGGCCTGGCGTTCCAATCCAGGTCTTGCCGCCAGCGACTTCGGCGGCACCGTTATTCGCGGCTATCGTGCCCTTGGCGATGACAGGGGGCTGTGCCCATTTGGTCTTGTCAGCGAACGGCGGTGCCGTTTTCCAGAGAGCGCAGCGCTCCAAATACCACTTCGGATCGAGTGGGAAGAAAGCTTCATCCTGATGGAACAGCAGGATCGGCTCGAACGAATTGGCCAACGTTGCGGCATCGGCAGGACTACCCATGTCAGTGCGCCCCTCCGCTGGCTGCGGTGACGGTGGCGTAAATTCGCTGCAAGAGGGCGATCGCCGCCGGGTCGCACTCAAGCGTGAGCTTCGATACGTCAAGGCTGGATAGCAGAGATTGAATTTCGGCGGCTGCACCGCCTGGGTCCGGTAGTCCCCATTGGCGGATGTCCTTACTCCAGTGCTGCAGCGCTTCACTCATGCGATGCCCCGTAATGTTTCCTGCGCACCACAGCTTGGCCAGCTCGTTCAAGTGCGTGCGGGCGCTTGCCTGATCGGCTGCCGGCAAGAGGTAAAGGCCTCGGACCAGCTCATTGAGCTGCTTCTGAAGAATCTGGACCAGGCTCGACGCCTGTGCAGGATGAGCAGCTATCCACTCACGCAGCGCCACGATCAGATTTTCCCAGCAACGCGCTGTCGCAGCCGTAAAGGGGCGGCATAGGAATTCCCGACGCATCTCGTTGGGATCGAGTCGCCAAATGGCGACCTCGTCGATTTCTCCCTTTAACGGCTGGCCTCCACTCAGCCGGTTCCCGATCGCAACGCCGCTTCCCTGAACAGAAGGCACCCCACCTGAAGCCAACTTTTCAGCCACCAGCTTGCCGTCCATGAACAGGCGAATCTTGGCGAACCCATCGTGGTCCAATACCAGCTTGGTCCAACGGTTAGCAGGCACCGGTTCGGCTGCGCGAAGGTAGTCCCCTCCAAGGCTCGCAGCGAGAAAACGCTGGTTGACATAGAACAAGAAGGCTCCGTCGCCTTCAACGAGCGCGAGCTCGAGGCTGGCCTGCGGATCCAGCCGCGCGGTCACCTCGACCCTGAGTGCAACGAGTGGCGCCCAGGCGCCTAACCCTCCGAGTGGAATCCAGACCAGACTATCGGTATCTGGAAACCGAATGACGTCGTGTCCTAACTCGGATGCGAATTGCCCTGGTGCGTCGGTCGGGCTGCCGTGATTTCGATAAGGCGACAGGTCTACCGGAACGCCGCCGACGCGATAGCGCTGTTGGCAGATCAGTTCGAGCATTGCGGTCTCCTTAATAAGGCAACCAGCAACGATGGGACGAAATGATCAGTCTGGACTGCGCAATATTACATGAAAGAGCGACCGCGGTAACCTAAAATTGCAAGCGCGTTTGATTTCGTCCTCCAAATTGCGACCGAGGAAAATGTCTCTGAATACCTACTCTTTTACCGGCCCGTTCGATATCGAAGTCGGCTGTGCAGCGATGATTTAGCCGCGGCTGGATCAGCTTCTTTGTTTGACGAGGCGTTCATCACGAACCCTTCCGCTTCCGCGCGCTTTGCGCTGTGCGGTTCCGGCTTCAGATTTCCCGCATGACCTGCGCATAGGCGATGACCGCGAATAGCGCCGTGCCGCCGATGATGTTGCCGAGCAGGGTCGGAGCCGCGAAGCTGGCCAGCATCCACACGATGCCGGCATGACCTTTCACCACCAGCATGAACGCCTCGACGCTGCCGGCGACAATGTGAGTGAAGCCGCCGAGCGCGATCAGATAGGTCAATAAAGTAATGATTTGGAATTGGGCGCGCTCGGCACCAGGCATCAGCCAGACCATTGCGGCGATGAGAAACCCGGCGGTTATTCCGCGAAAGAGCATGTCGACCCATGAAATATCCATCAATCTCTGGCTGATCTCGAGCATTGCATGCAGGACGTCCGGTGCCACGGCGGGCGTCCACGAGCAGAACAGGGCGGCGACCAGCGTGCCGACCAGATTGGCGGCGAGCACAATCGCCCACATGCGAGTCATGCGCGCGAGATTCGCGAAGGTGAAATCGGCGGCAAGCGGCAGCACCGCCGTGATCGTGCTCTCGGTGAAGAGCTGCTGACGCGACAAAACCGCCATCAAGAAGCCGACCGAATAGCCGAAGCTCGCGACCAGCGGCCGCCATGGTGCATCTGGCAGGTCGAGCTCCAGCAACGCCTGCGCCAGCAGGGAGAAGCTGATCGATAAACCGGCGGCCGTGCCCGACCACCATAGCGACGCGAAAGGGCGCCCCATCTCCTCGTCGCCCAGCCGCTTCACTGTCTCATAGATCACCGGGGTGGGCGGGGTGGACAGCCTCTCGACTTCCTCGATTTCCTTTTCGCTGATTCCTCTCGACTGGCTCGCTTCCGGTTCTGGCGTGCTCATCTGGCTTCAATTCGAGGCATCATCTTGCGGCGCTCCGTCGGCGAATGCACCTGAACGCGACCATAACAATCGCCGCGGAGGTCGAGTTCCGGAATGTGGCGATCGGCAGGCCTGGATGCGGGGAACCAAAGTCGCTCTCGGGGCTTTTGTGAGGAGTGTCGAGGCCGAGAAACCCAAAGCCGCGTTCTGTGCGCGGCTTCATTGTTGTTCGCTGACATTGTGTGCTGATCGGGGACCCGGCACGAATGGACCAGGTTTCCGATCATACCTCGAGAGCCGGACAGGGCCGATTCCTTGACGCCCCATTGGAGGATCGCCCCGAGGAACTCCCGCGGTCGGTGTTGCAACCGACTCAAGCCCTGCCGGCGATCAATCTGCGGGCGACCGCAATCCTGATGCTCGGCATCTACGTCTCGGCGATCGGCGCCAGTGCCTTGCTCGAAATAGGCGCCCCCATTTTGAACGGGGTGCCGCTCTGTCTGACAGCGGCGGTGGTGCTTTTGACTTATGGCCGCAAGACCTTTCCGAATGCCGCGCGGACGGTGCTCCTTGTCGAGGCGGTTTGCGCCGTCATCGTCCTCGGCCTCAGCCTGGCTTGCCTCAGCTATCTGGCGGCTGCGATCGACCTGCCGTTGCGCGATCCAGAGCTCGTTCGCCTCGATCGCTATCTTGGATTCGATTGGCTGAAGTCGATGCAAAGCCTCGATGGGCGGCCCAGACTGCTGGATCTCTTGGATGCAGCCTATGCGACATTCACGTTTCAGCTCATCGCGACCGTTCTCATCCTTGTGCAGGCTAATCGGCCACGCGACCTCGATCGCTTCTTCATCACCTTCATATGTGCGTCGGTGATCTCAGAGCTCGCGAGCATCATGATTCCCACTTTGGGTCCGATGTCGGCATTGGCCGCTCATTCGAGCTTTGCAAATCTGCCGACGCTAGGCCGCACCACTGCGGAGATCGTCATCGCTTTGCGGGACGGAACCCTGAAGGAGATCGATGCCGACGCGGTCAACGGAATAATCAGCTTTCCTTCTCTGCATGCCGCGGTCGCCGTCATCGTCCCTTTCTCACTTTGTTGGAACAGAGCGCTGTTGGGCGCCGTCATTGTGCTCGACAGTGCCATGCTCGCGTCCGCGGTTCCGTGCGGCAATCATTACCTGATGGATGTTGTCGGGGGCGTGATCACCGCGGCGCTCGCCATCGTTTGCAGCCGGCCGGTCCAGAATCTCCTCGACCCGCCATGGGCGTGCGAAACCGCTGAGGCAGGCCCACACGCTTGCGCTCGCCCGCGGCGGCGCGCTGTGTCCGCGAGCGAGTGATGCGGCATTCCTCAATCGATCACATTTGCGCCCTGCGCCGAAGCAGCTGCGAGCGCGGCACGGTCGTTGCTTAGCTGAATCGACAGATTGACGGCGCTGAACAGCACCGCTGCGGCCAAACATAACGGCAGCAGCGAGGACCAGAGCGCCCCGTTCCAATCTTCCCATTCACGTCGTCGGCGATGCCGGAGGCGTCGCCCATATGATGCTCTCGTGTGCGGGTTCATGTTCATCAAGCTCCAGAGCGAAACTCATTTCACCGGCATGGTCGCCGCAATGTCGCGACGCTCGGCACGAAACCTGGCATCGCCATGACTTTGGCCACCTCCGGTCTTCGAACCGTATCGGTAGCCTCCCCATTCAGTTGCGCGATTGTCGACCGGCTCGCGGCCGCTCGCGGCCGTGCCGGCGCTGCCGCCACCTATACGCCGACAGCGCGCGCTATCGCGAGACTGCTCGCCTGGCTGCTTGTCCAGCATGCGCAACGCATCCATCACCTCGTCGAAAAGCACCGGGCGCTTGCCGGAAGGCGAACGCCGCAGGCCGGGCTGTGAGTCCAAAGCGCAGGCGTCGGACGCCCAGGCCGAGAGGATCGCCCGCTTCTCGTCGAGCGTAAGCTCCGGATCGTTGACGACGTGCGAGGGACAGTCGAACGCCTGCGCGGGCTGCATGAGGTCAGTGGCGCCAAATCCGTCCGGGGCGCTCCAACCTTCGAATGACACGCGATTTTCAGGCCGGTGTTGCATGACACAGCCTCCGCCTTGCCACTTGTCCATCTGTGAACGCTCGCGCTTGTGCCGCATGTTGCCGTGCGTCAGCCTCGAGACGGGCCGTCCAGATGAGAGGCCTCGCGCCGAGCGCACCTGGCGGGGGCGGTGGCGCATCACCGTCCGCTTGGCCGAGCTTTCGCGCGCGGTATTCCGCAAGCGAAATGATCTTTGAGCTGGAATCGGGTCGTGTGTTGATGTTGTTGGGGCTCGAGCTCATGATTGCGCCTCCTCGTGGAGGACCCGCGCGGGCCCTCTCCGCCTTGGCTTTCAGCCATGACTGTTGTTGTTGAACCCGCGACACTGCAGGCCCGCCGCGGACGACGGCTCAGGCCGCCTTCCTGTGCTCGACGGTGCTAGTACGATCGCCGCCGCCGATCGGAATCCGCCGCGGCTTCATCGCGTCCGGAACCTCGCGGACCAGCTCGATCTTGAGCAGACCGTTGTCGAACGACGCGCTTTTCACCTGCACGTAATCGGCGAGGTTGAACACGCGCCGGAACGGCCGGGCGGAGATACCCTGGTACAGATACTGGTGCTCATCCTTGGCGGATTTGGTGCCCTCAACCGTCAGGATGTTCTGCTCGGCCGTGACGGTGACGTCTTCGGGCGCGAATCCGGCCAGCGCCAGCGATATCCGGTAATGGTTGTCGCCGGCCCGCTCGATGTTGTAGGGCGGGTAGTGATCCTCGCCGGACCACCGTGCCATATCATTGAAGAGGTCGAAGAGACGATCGAATCCGATGCTCGACCGTGACAGCAAAGTAGGATCGAAGTTTCTCATAGCCACATCCTCCTTGGAGCAACATGGATAGGAGCACGCCGGACACCTCCTCCGGCGCCCGCCTTCCGGATCCCGACCGGGCAATCCGGCGCCGCGCCACCGCACGGCGAAAAAAATCTAGAAGACGAATACTCGATTTCAAGGGGCTGCTTGCAAAAAAAAGATTCTTTGAAGCTCCAAAGACTTAGCGCTGATTGCGGGGCCGGTAACGGCGGGTAGGGTTTTGCAAGTTGCATCAGCGGGGCCGGCGACCCAGCGGTCGATATGCCATCCCGCCGATCCCGTCCGTCGCGCCTCATCAACATTTCTCGGCAACAAACAAACACGATGCGAAAAAAATTGTGCCGGAGTCTTGAACCCGAACGCTGCATCCCTAACTCGCTGATCGGCCAGGCCGGGGTGCTGGTCGGGTCTTACAACATTTCTGGACTGAGCAAGGAGGATTTCATGCATTTCCGCCCGTTGCATGATCGTGTCGTCGTGCGCCGCATCGAGGCCGAGGAGAAGACCGCCGGCGGCATCATCATTCCGGATACCGCGAAGGAGAAGCCGCAGGAAGGGGAAGTCGTCGCTGTCGGGGCCGGCGCGCGCAACGAAAGAGGCGAGCTCGTGCCCCTCGATGTCAAAGCCGGAGACCGCGTCCTGTTCGGCAAATGGTCCGGCTCGGAGGTCAAGATCGATGGCGAAGAGCTGTTGATCATGAAGGAAAGCGACCTGCTCGGCGTCGTCGAGCAGGCCGGCCAGCTGAAGAAGGCGGCTTAAGGCAGGCCGCGATTAGGAGAAGAGAGGAGCTGAAGTCATGGCTGCCAAGGAAGTGAGGTTCTCGTCGGAGGCGCGCGAGAAGATGCTGCGCGGCGTGGATACGCTTGCCAATGCGGTGAAGGTCACGCTGGGGCCCAAGGGCCGCAACGTCGTGATCGAGAAGTCGTTCGGCGCGCCGCGCATCACCAAGGATGGCGTCACCGTCGCAAAGGAGATCGAGCTCGAGGACAAGTTCGAGAACATGGGCGCGCAGATGGTCCGTGAGGTCGCCCAGAAGACAAACGATCAGGCCGGCGACGGGACCACGACCGCAACTGTGCTCGCCCACGGCATCGTCAAGGAGGGCGCCAAGGCGGTGGCTGCCGGCATGAATCCGATGGACGTCAAGCGGGGTATCGATCTCGCTGTCGAGAAGGTGGTCGAGGACCTGAAGAGCCATGCCAAGAAGGTCACGTCCAACGACGAGATTGCGCAAGTCGCCACCATCTCGGCCAATGGCGACACCGAGATCGGCCGCTTCCTGGCGCAGGCCATGGAGAAGGTCGGCCACGAGGGCGTGATAACGGTCGAGGAAGCCAAGGGTCTGGCCACCGAGCTCGAGGTGGTCGAGGGCATGCAGTTCGATCGCGGCTACGTGTCACCTTATTTCGTGACGAATGCCGAGAAGATGCGGGTCGAACTCGAAGATCCCTATATTCTCATCCACGAAAAGAAGCTGTCCGGCTTGCAGGCACTGCTCCCCCTGCTCGAGTCGGTCGTGCAATCCGGAAAGCCGCTGCTGATTGTGGCCGAGGATGTCGAGGGTGAGGCGCTTGCGACCCTGGTCGTCAACAAGCTGCGCGGCGGCCTCAAGATCGCGGCCGTCAAGGCGCCTGGCTTCGGCGATCGGCGAAAGGCAATGCTGGAGGATATTGCCATTCTCACCGGCGGCACTGCCATCGCCGAGGATCTTGGGATCAAGCTCGAAAATGTCACCCTTCAGATGTTGGGCCGCGCCAAGAAGGTTGTGATCGAGAAAGAGAACACGACCATCATCGACGGCTCCGGCAAGAAGAAGGACATCGAGGCCCGGGTCGCGCAGATCAAGGCGCAAATCGAGGAGACCACGTCCGACTATGATCGCGAGAAGCTGCAGGAGCGGCTGGCAAAGCTCGCCGGCGGTGTTGCGGTCATCCGCGTCGGCGGGGCCACCGAGGTCGAGGTGAAGGAGCGCAAGGATCGCGTGGACGATGCACTCCACGCGACCCGTGCCGCCGTCGAGGAAGGCATCCTGCCTGGCGGCGGCGTGGCGCTGCTGCGCGCGCTGAAGGCGCTGGAGGGTGTCCGCACGCGCAATGCTGACCAGAAAGCCGGCGTCGATATCGTTCGCCGCGCAATCCAAGTTCCGGCCCGGCAGATCGTGCAGAACGCGGGCGAGGACGGGTCAGTGGTCGTCGGCAAGCTGCTGGAAGGCGGCAAGTACAACTGGGGATTCAACGCGGCGACCGGCCAATACGAAGATCTCGTCACCGCCGGCGTGATCGATCCAGCCAAGGTGGTGCGCACCGCGCTGCAGGACGCCGCTTCGGTGGCGTCGCTGCTGATCACCACGGAGGCACTCGTGGCCGAGAAGCCGAAGAAGCAAGCTCCTGCAGCCCCGGCCGGTGGCGGACTAGGAGAGATGGACTACTGAGCCGGATGGGGCCCGGCCTCGGCCGGGCCCCAGCCTTCCGAAACGAATTTTGCCGCTTGCGGCCGAGCGCGGCAGCAAGCGCCCGTCGACGTGAACGATCGTGGATCACGGATGCGGGTCGTTGCGAGCTTCTGTCTCTGCGTCGTCAAGCACTCTGAGCAGCGCAAGCGTTTCGGCATAGATCGCCACGCTGCGCGCGATCACATCCTGGGTTCGTGTCATTCCGTCCCAGATTTCGCGCAACCAGTCGTAGTGGGCTTTCGAGTCCGGCCGTATGTCCGCCGCAGGTTGTCGGCAAACTGGCTCTCCGCTCGGCTTCATGGCTTTCCGTTCCGCTTCGTGCAAGTCTCCGAAAAAAATAGCTGTTCGGCGCTTTACGTTTCAAGGGGACCTTGCCACAGCAGTCGGCGCGGCCATATTTCGACCATCACCGGCATCCTTTCTTCCCTCAGGCGCCGGTGGCTGAGAGACCGCTCGCGCTCCCGCCTGACATCGGAAGGGAGAAACCCGTGGGCGCGCCAGAGTGGAACATCGACATCAGTCGCATCTGCGAAGAGCTATTGAGGCTTAGGCGCGTGGCCCTGGAATCAGCCAGCGCGGCGATGGAGGCAAGGGTGACGGCGGAAGACGCGCTCGTGACTTCGCGCACTCTGTTGGCCGAGGCTAACGGCCTGCTTCAGCCCAAGGCGAATGCCCCGGTTTTCAGCCCGCCACAGGTTGGCGACTGCCCGATATGAGCATCCTTGTCGCTCAGCCTGAGCTCGCGCGGTGCAGGATTGCGCGACTTTCATTCTGCTACATTCATAGCGGGCTTGGCGCCGTGCTCGTTCAGCAGCTCGCGAAGCTTTTCCGCCCGCCCGCTTGCATCGCTGAACAATCTTTGTAGACGGACGGAGTCGCCTGGCCCGTCATCCAGCATCTCGCGGCACAGCTCACGGCGCTCATTCAAAAGCGCAAGGGCATTGGTGAGCGAATATTCGATCCGCTCGGCCTGAGCCTGGAGCATGGCTTCGCCCGAAAGCACGTGCCCGATATGACATACATACTTCGGAAACGGATCGGACTCGATCTTCTTCAGCGCCCCGCCGCACTCGGGGCAGGTGATCGTTGGCGGCCTATCGAGGACGTATTCTTCGCTCATGTCTCAGCTCCGTAACTTCTTCGCTGTTTTCCGTTGCAGCTCCTGAGCGATGACGTTTGGAATCTCGTCGAGCGGCACAACGTATTCCGGTTGTAAACGCGTCAAGGCGTTCCGCGGACTCTCCGGCACTTCCGCATCAGCCGGGTCTTGAACGATTGTCGTTCCGCCGGATTGTTGGATTTCGTACAGGCCGTTCATTCCGTCGTAGAGATGGCCCGTCAGCAGCACGCCGATGACACGCGATCCGTGGTGTCTGGCTGCTGTCCGGAACATCGGGTCAATCGCCGGACGCGTGTGATTCTCCTTAGGGCCGGTGCTGAGGAGCGTAGCGGTGCTTCCGACGATGAGATGTCGGTCGGGAGGCGCAACGTAGACTCCCCGACCGTATGGCCTATTGTGCTCTGCAAAGCGGACCGGCAGCGGCGATACCGGATACAAAATGTCCGGCATCACGTTCACGTTGCGGCCCGTGTGAATGGTGATGAAAACGGAAACAGGCCAATCGGCTTCGAATTGAGAGATCAATCGTCGCAATGCCGACACGCCGCCCGCTGAGGCGCCGATAACCACGATTCTGGTCCGGCCGGTCGTCACATTGGCTGAACGGGCCTATTTGGCTTTGGTTTCTTTGTCGGACGACGGACTCGCACGAGCAAACATTCATCATGGTCGCTCTTAAAAGCGCGCTCCTGATCGCAGAGGGCGACCATCTGATCGCATAGAATTTGATCTAATGCGTCGAAGAGAGCGGCGCACACATCCTCGCTCAGGTGAGCTCGATATCAGCGCTCGAAATCTCAGCGCCGCCAGTTTATCCCGTCGGGCCTGCGGCGATCCTTCCTGCCCGGCCCGGAACAGTGTGTACGTCATGTCGGGAGGGGACTTCGGCAGCGCGCCCGCTTGGTTGACCCCGCAGCTGCCCATAACATTCGCAGGCGTGCTGCTCGAGCTTCTCGCGGCTCTGGATCTGCAGGAAGCGACGCCGGCACTTGAGCACGCCGGCGGCTTCGAGCCGCCCCGCCACCAGGGTCACCGTGGTCCGACGAACCCCGAGCATTTGCGCGAGTGTGTTCTGGGTCAGCGGGACCGTGTTGCTGTTGCTGCGATCTTGAAACTCGAGCATCCAGCGACAGATGCGGGCCTCGACTGAATGTGCCGCATTGCAGAGCGCGGTCTGCTGCGCTTGCGCGAGCGCAATGCTGTCGAAGCGGGCGGCGAGGCGCCGGATGCCGGGTTGCTCATCGAGCGCGCGACGAAACGCAGAGGCCGATGTGCGCAACGCCTCGCCGCCGACCATGACGTCGACGTCACAGGTCGCCCGCGCCTCCGCGGCGGCCGCAAGTCCACCGACAAGCCCTTCATGACCAACCACGAGCACAAGGGCGCCGTGCTCCTCCCGGGACGGCACGGTCAGCGTCACCAGCCCCGAATTCGGGAAAATCACCTCGTCGATCTCGTCACCGCAGCGATATAGCGAGCTGCGAGCCCGCAGGTCGTACGGCGTGAGATGGGGCAGCATCCATTCAAGCTCGGCCGGTCCGAGCGCAGCCAGGAATTGGTTGCGCTCTCGCGCCTCTCTGGCATTCATCACCATGACGAGCATCCTTTAATGCTTGTCGCGAGCGATCTGCGGTGTCCCCCTAGGCCATACTCCATTGACCGAGATAACTGGCGAGATGTGGCTTACCACGTGACTGCTCGACGAACCCGACCACATAAGCGTGGCCCTCGCCCGAGTGCACGGCCGCCAAGCACGAGCCGAAATCCACAGACGTCCGGCGCAGCGCCGGGGGACCGCCGGACCCGTCTCTGAGCGTGAAGGTGTAAAGCGGCATTGCGGCGCCTCTCACGACCTGCATGTCTCAGAAGCGACCGGAAACCTGCAGGGTACACCCAAGTGAATTGTAACCTACATTCGAATCCGTTGATAGACTTATCTTATTGATTGCGGGCCGGGTTACCCTATTACCGGCCTCTGACAATCTGGAGCGCTGGCAGGCTTGCAGGGCTTCAGCGGCGGTCCCCGACGATTTTGATAACGATTGGGGTTGCGCTCTCCTTCGAGCGCCGGCCGGCGGTGAAATGCAAAGCGGTTGATTTGAGCACGAACGCACCAAGTGAGCACGCATCAAAAGGAACGAGGCGATATCCCGCCCGACACGTCGGCGATAAGCGATTGATTCAATTTTGCCGCACGAGCGAGCCGATTGGCCGCTTTGATTGTCGCAGTGCCGGTTTTGACTCGCCGGAAGTCCGCATTTGCGGTATTAACCATGTGTCGGGCGGCCTGTATGGGTGGGCCCATGCTCCTAAAGTTGAGTGCGGAAATCGCCGAGTGCTACCGGCACGCTGAGGACTGCGCTGCGCGCGCCAAGCGTGAAAGCGACGCCGCCCTGCGCGACGACTGGCGGGCCATGGAAAAGCGTTGGCTTTTCCTGGCGCGCAGCTACGAGTTGACCGAGCGGATTCAAAAATTCCAACCGAAGCGGCGGAAAACAGACCGCCACGACGCCTGACCGGCTCGCTTAGTCCGCAGCTTGCTTCGATTTGCGGCTGCCGCGTGATGCACCGCGCCTGATGCTACTGCAGCACTTCGCCATGCTGGGTGAGGTCAAGGCCATCGATCTCGTTCTCCTTGCTGACCCGCAAGGGAACCAGCACTCCGATGATCTTGAGAAGGATGAAGGTGCCAAGCCCCGACCATGCCAGGGTGGCTGCGATCCCCATCAACTGAATGAAGAGCTGGCCGGGGTTGCCGTCCAAAAGACCCGCGTTTCCCTGGGGCAGCTCAGGAGTAGCCGAGACCGCCGCTGTGGCGAAGACACCGGTGAGGAGCGTGCCGACCGCTCCTCCGATGCCGTGCACACCGAAGACGTCGAGAGAATCGTCGTACTGGAGCAGCGCCTTGAGCTTGGTGCAGGCCCAGAAGCAGATCGCGCCAGCGATCACGCCGATGATCAGCCCGTGCCACGGAAGCACGAAGCCGGAAGCCGGGGTGACGGTCCCCAGGCCTGCGACTGCGCCGGAAATCATGCCCAGCACCGACGGCTTTCCGCGCGTTCTCCATTCCAGCGCTGTCCAGGTCAGGGCGCCGGTCGAAGCGGCGAGGTGGGTGGTGACAATCGCGAACACTGCCCGTGAGCTCGCCGTCAGCGCCGAGCCTCCGTTGAAGCCGAACCAGCCGACCCACAGAAGCCCGGTGCCGATGACCGCAAGCGAGAGGTCATAGGGCGCGAAGTTGTCGCTCCCATAGCCGTAACGCCTGCCCACCACGCACGCAGCAACAAGGCCTGCGACGCCGGCATTCAGGTGAACGACCGTCCCGCCGGCAAAGTCGAGGAGGCCGGCGCGCATCAGCCAGCCGTTGCCCCAGACCCAATGCGCGATTGGGACATAAACGAACGGCAGCCACAGGACCGCAAACCAGACGAAGGCCGAGAACCGCATGCGGCCGGCTACCGACCCGCCTACCAGCGCCACGGTTATCACCGCGAACGTCATCTGGTAGGCCATGAAGAGCATTTCCGGGATCGTGGGGGCGAGCGGCGAGGTGGTCGTCATGCCGATGCCGTGGAGGAACAATCGATCGAGCCCGCCGATGAATGACCCATCGCCCCGGAATGTCAGGCTATAGCATGCGCCGACCCAAAAGACCGAGCCGATGAACGTGGACAGCAAGGTCTGCGCCATCGTCCCGAGCACATTCTTCTTGCGCACCATGCCGGAATAGAACAGGGCCAGGCCCGGGATGCTCATCATCAGCACCAAGCCGGTGGCGATCATCATCCAGGCGGTATCGGCGGCGCTGATGTTTGATTCCTGCGACTGCGCCAACGCCGGCGTGGTGCACAGCGCAACCGTCGCGATCGTGGTGCATGCGGTATTGCGCGGCAAAAAAGATCTGAGCCTCACTGCCCAACCTCGTGTTTAAGGAAATTCGTGCGCCCGAGACCGGCTCTGCGCCGGCGTGCGCCTTCGCTGTCAAAGCGCGTCGCGATCGGTTTCGCCGGTTCTGATGCGCATTGCCTTTTCAACCGGCGTGACAAAGATTTTTCCGTCACCGATCTGCCCGGTCGCGGCCGATTCGCGGATGACTTCGATGACGCGATCAGCATTCGCTTCATCCACAGCGACATCGATTCTGATTTTCGGCAGCAGGTTCACCACGTACTCCGCGCCCCTGTAGATCTCCTTGTGACCACGTTGGCGGCCGTAACCCTTCACTTCGGTGATGGTCATGCCTTGCACCCCCACTTGCCCCAGCGCTTCCCGCACCGCGTCGAGCTTGAACGGCTTGATGATGGCTACGATCAATTTCATTCCTGAAGGGTCTCCCAGAGGCCCCGGCGTTGGCCGAGAATTGAGCATCTGCTCATATTATAGGCGTCCTCTTCAGGGCAAGCGCCGATCTGAGCCGGTCACGAAGGCTCCGGCATGTCCCGCGGCGAGAGTTGCGCAGACATTTGCTACCAAAGCGAGTGTCAATGCATCAGGCAGGCGCTGGCGCCGCCCAGCGCCTCATGAACCCTGACAACACGCCGGCGGCGCCATCGCGCATATGCAACCGCCACGGCTGCGAGACGGAAGCCGCGACGGGCGCCGGGACTTTGGCGAGACGCGCCGGCTATTCAGCAGCTTTGCGCGGGGCCGGCACATATGCACCCGGGATGGTGCGAAATGCGATGTTGAGCCGGTTGGCTCCGTTGATCGCGACGATCGCCAGGGTGAGGTTCACGAGCTCCCGTTCGTCAAATTGCGCGCGGGCGGCCTGATAGACGTCCTCGGGAACATGGCCATGCGTGACCAAGGTGACGGCTTCCGTCCATGCCAGCGCCGCACGCTCCCGTTCGCTGTAGAACGGCGATTCCTGCCAGGCATCGAGCAGATAAATTCGCTGCTCGGTCTCGCCATCGGCGCGCAGTTCCTTGCTGTGCATGTCAACGCAATGGGCGCACCCGTTGATCTGAGACGCTCGCAGCTTGACCAGCTCGAGCAGGCGGCGCTCCAGCCCGCATTTGTGCACGAACGAATGGAGCTCGTTCATCGCCTTGCTGCCGTCCGGCGAGGCTTTGCGGAAATCCACGCGCGCTTTCATCGTCACCTGCCTTGGGTTAGTCATTTCGATTGGAACAGCTTCTGTGCTTCTGAGCGGGTGAGGCTCGCGGCCAGCATCTCAAAGCCTGAGCCAGCGCGCAGCTCCTTCGCAAGACCTTGAATGGCGGACATGACCGCCAATGTGGGCGCCGAAGCGATGGTGATGCGGGCAACTCCCATGGTCTCGAAGACTTGAGCATTCGGCATGCCGGGCCGGCCGGTGATGTTGACCGGCCCGTCGACGGCTTTCACGAACGCCGCAATGGTCTGCGAATCGCGTAGACCGAAGGGATAAACACAATCCGCGCCGGCCGCAAAATAGGCCTTGCAGCGCTCCACCGCCGGCGCCAAGGGCGAGGTTTTCTCACCATGGGCGAGATGAAAAACGTCGCAGCGTGCGTTGATCACAAGGGGGACGCCCTCTCTTAGGGCGGCTTCGCGGGCAGCAGCGAGGCGCGCCGACGCATCCTCGATGCTGCGGAGCTTGCCGTGAACACTGTCCTCGAGGTTTATGCCGACCACGCCGGACTGGATGATTTCTGCGACATGCGCCGCAACCTCAGCCGGGGTCGCTCCGTATCCGGTCTCGATGTCGGCAGTCACCGCCACTCGGGCGGCGCGCACGATACGGGCCGTGGCGGCGAGGACCTCCGACCAGGGCGCGTGCTCGCCGTCGGGATATCCCAACGCCCAGGCCACGCCGCCGCTCGTTGTTGCCAGCGCGTCAAATCCGGCCGCGGCAAAAATGCCAGCGCTCATGGCGTCCCATACATTGGGGAGCAAGAGCATGGGCGGTCCACGATGCCTGGCCAAGAACGCGTTGGCCAATTCGACCTGTCGCACTTTGTCCATGTCAGCCTCGCTGCATGATGCCTTAGTGCGCCGCCACGGGCCGCTTGTCGACTGGCCCTCTTTGTCACAGCGTCATCTTCCGGCCGGCCGGATCGACCGCGCGCCGATCGGTTGTTGAACCTCACAGCTTGACCGCGTAGCCTTACGGGCTGCGCACTCGCGGTGACAAGCAAATATTCTATTCGAAGGAAAGCTATGAAATTCTGGGCCATGATCAGCGCCGCTTTGCTCCTGGTTGGAGTTGCTGCCCTCTCGGAACTGCACCCGGCATTCGGCCAAGCCGATGCCGGGTGGATCGCGCTATTTGATGGAAAAAACCTCGACAATTGGAAGCAGATCGGCAACGCCAATTGGCGCCTCGAGGATGGTGCCGTCGTTGCCGATAAAGGTGACGGCTTTCTGGTTTCCAAGAAGGACTACGCGGACTTTCAGCTCCGGGCCGAGTTCTGGGTTGATGCCGACGCCAACAGCGGAATTTTCATCCGCTGCACAAATCCCGAAAAGATGGGGGGCGCCTCCTACGAGGTGAACATCTGGGACACTCGGCCCGATCCAAGCTACGGCACCGGCGCAATTGTCAATCTCGCCAAGGTAAATCCGATGCCGAGGGCCGCCGGCAAATGGAACCTCTATGAGATCATCGCCAAGGGTCCGACTTTCACTGTCACGCTGAACGGACAAAAAACTGTCGATGGTGCGCAGGACGGCAAGTTCGCGAATGGACGAATCGCGCTGCAGCACGGACTGGGCGTCAAGGACGACAAGGGTGTCGCGAACGACCGGGGTGTGGTCAAATTCCGCAAGGTGGAAATCAGGCCGATGTAAATGGCGCCGATGGCGTAGGCCGGCTTATTGCTACGGCTTATTGCTACATGTGAAAGGCCACCGCTTGCGGTGGCCTTACAATGAACTCGGGGGCGCTATTGCGACACGCCGTCGACGGCGAAGGTATGGAACTTTGCATATTTTTCGCCGATCTCCCGTACTTCCTTGAATGTCGGTAGATTGCGATAGGCTTGATATTGTTCCAGGCTGTCCCGGGCCTGAATTGTCACGCGTTTTGGGGCCTCTCCATCAAAGGCGGTCACCTTTCCGGCGCCTGCGCCCGCAACTCCCCCTAATGCTACGAACCGACCGCCTGAGGTCTTGATGAGCGCCTGAGCCTTCGGGGCATATTCCTTTCCGTAAGCATCCGGATTTGTGACATCGATCGCGGTCACGACGTAAACGGGCGCTTTGGCCTGCGCATGCAGCCCATTGACGGCCGCGGCTCCGATCGCGGCACCTGTGAGCATTGCCAACGTTATTGCGCAAAAGACTTTCATGGTCTTCTCCCTGGTGGTGGTGTCCTTCCACTGAATCGATAGAGGCCTTGGTCGGGGTCGTTAATTACGCGCGCATGGTCGTTGGGGGTGCACGAACACACCCCCGGGACCGTTTCAGCTGTCAGAAAAGAAGAGTTGCCCGCCGACGGCATCCGCGCTGCCCGATAGCCCTTGGGGCTTCGGCACGTCCCGCTGGGCAGCTCAGGGACAATCTAGAACATTTCGCGCTGTAATTGAAGGACGGAACCCGCGGAGCGGGTGAGCGCTCCTGGCCTCCACCTGAAAAGTTTTGGCGACTGCTGACGCCGGCGCAATCGATCGCCGTAGGTACGCGAATTACTGCGCCGTTCCGCGCGCCATTTCCATTTGCCACTTCGCCCGGAGGGCCGGGCGCGGGACCTCCTGGCCGCGCAGGTAGACCCGATCGATGCGGCGGGTGTTGGCGATGTTGTCGAGCGGGTTGGCGTTGAGCACGATGAAGTCCGCGCTCATGCCAGGCGCGATGGTGCCGTGCCGGTCGAGCCCGAGCACGCGGGCGGCGGTGCGAGTGCCGGCGACGAGCGCCTGCATAGGGGTGAGGCCGGCGCGGGTCACCTGGATTTCCATCTCCACGTGGGTACCGAGGCCGAAGAATTCTTCGCCGGTCACGCCGCCCGAGTCGGTGCCGACCGCGAGTGTGACGCCCGCTGCATTGAGCCGCGCGGTGTTGCGCAAGTTGGTCTGCCCCATGGCGCGGGCACGGACGGCCTGCGGGCTGTCGCTGGGCGTGAACTCCTCGTCCAGAAGCTCGATCTCGTGGGCTGAGAAGGTCTCGCGCAGGATCGGTTCGTCGAGCCAGGCCGGTCGTGACGCATAAATCGAGCGCCGCTCTCCCCAGAGCGTCTGCTCGAAGAACACGCTCGGCCGCGCCTTGAGCATCGCAAGGAGCTCGTCGTCGAGGTCCTTGTCGCGGATCATGTGCGCCAGGCCATCGACGCCGGCGCGCAAGAGATCCTTCACGTCGGCGAGGTCGACGATGTGGGCGAGGACGCGGATATCACGCCGGTGCGCCTCGTCGATGATGGCCCGATAGAGATTGGGCTTGAGCTTCTCGACGGTCCCGTTGCGGTCGTCGACCCAGATCTTGATCATGTCGACTTTTTTGGCAGCAAGCTCGGCCACGTCGCGCCGGGATTCCGCCTCGGTGGTGACCCCGTAAGCGGAGTCGCGCATCGGGCCGCCCGGGCCCGCATTGGGCATGCCGAAACCGCGCCCGGCGGTGCGATAGAGCGCGCCCGGCGGCACCTCGGCGCGCAGCTGGTAAGCAAGATCGCCGCGCGCGGTGCCGGTTTCCAGGATGGCGCCGACGCCGTAATAGGCGAAGCGATTGAGCGTATCGAGCAGGTTCTCGCGCGTGTAATTTTCCGGCCCGAACGAGAGCCCGCGTCGATAGCCCATATGCACATGGGCGTCGATGAGCGCCGGGATCACGGTGTGGCCGGAAAGATCGAAGCGCGCGGCACCGGGGGGTAAGGCAAGCTCGCCGGGCCGGCCAACTGCGGTAAAGTGGTCGCCGTCCATGATGAAGGCGGAATTCTCGATCGGCGCGGCGCCGTCGCCGGTGATGAGGCGCGCGCCCTCGAACAGGACCGGCTCGCATCTGAGCGGCGCGGGCGCGAATGATGATACGGCAAGCAGGATGGCGAGCAGCGTCGTGGAGAATTTGAGCATCTGTGCCTCCCATCGAAGCGCCGGCGCGTGGGCCAACTTTCTTTTTCAGAAGGCTATGCCGCCGATCGCGCGCAATCAATATTGCGGTGGCTCCGGATCAGCTTCGATCTTATCGCATGCAATCAATCAGCCGGGTGGCGAGCTGTTGCCCAGGATTAGGCCGTCGGGTTCAAGAGCGATGGTCGCGTGAAGCACCCGCCAACTCGGCAATGCGATTGTCGGCGCGGCGGAGCCGTCGACACAGCTCGCGATTGATGTTCTGCATGACCATTACATACGCGTGGATGTCGGCCTTGTAGTAGGCGTAGAGATTTCTGGCCGTGAGCTCGTACAGCACGGTTGGGCTCTCCGCCACGACGGTAGCTGACCGGTTCTGCATTTCGATGAGGGTCATCTCGCCGAAAAAATCTCCCGGCGCGAGATCCGCCATGCGGATCACTTGCCCAGAATGCCCGAGCTTGCTGACCGCGAGCTTGCCGGAGTGAACAACGAACATCGAGTGGCCCGGCTCTCCCTCTGACATGACGGTGGTGCCGGTGTCGATCTTGCGCTCGACCAACATCGAGACCAGGAGATCGAGACTCGCGTCCGAAAGGCCGCCGAAGAAGGGCGTGGCGACCAGGAACGCTTTGAGATCGGGCGAGCTGACGACCATCAGCAAACATCTCCAGCGATTTGCTTCTCTGGTCACCTAAGCTTTAGTCCGGCGCGCGCATCCGATAGCCCACCCCGGTTTCGGTCAGGATGTATTGCGGCTGCTCCGGATCCGCTTCAATCTTTTGCCGCAGCTGGCGGACATAGACGCGCAGATATTGCGCATCGGTGAGCTCGTCCCATAATTCCCCGAGCAGGAACTTGTGCGTCAAGACCTTGCCGGCATGCTGCACGAGCACGCGCAGGAGCTCAAATTCCTTGGGCGAGAGCTTCACCTCCTTGTCGCCGACCTTGACGATGCGGCGCACCAGGTCGAAGGACAGCTCGCCGACGCGAAAGATCGGCCGCTCGCCGTGCACGGCCAGCTGATGGCGCAGCGCCGCCCGCATGCGGGCAAGGAGCTCGTCCATGCCGAATGGCTTGGTCACATAATCGTCGGCGCCGAAATCGAGTGCCTGCACTTTGCCGGCTTCATCCTCGCGGCTCGACAGCACCACGATGGGCACGGCCTCGTGGCGCGCCCGAATAGTGCGGAGCAGCTCGAGGCCCTGCATGTCGGGCAGGCCGAGGTCGAGCAGCACGAGATCGGGCTTTTTGGCCAGAAGCTCCAGCGCTGCCTTGCCGTTTGGCGCCTCGATGATCTCGTAACCCTGCGTGGTCAGCCCCATGCGCAGGAGCTTGCGGATCGGCGGCTCGTCGTCGACCACCAGGATCTTGAGGCGCGGCGTATTCATGCCGCGCTGTCCAGCTTCGCGTTGTCCTGCGGCACCGGCAGGCGGATCGTGAACACGGCGCCGCTCCGATCGGTGCGGTTGGCGGCCGTGATGGTTCCTCCCATCGCCTCGACGAAGCCCCGCGAGATGGCGAGCCCGAGCCCGGTGCCGGCGCGCACGCGGTCGCTCTTCTGGGCGCGGTGAAACTTGTCGAAGATGCGCTCGAGATCGGCCGGGGGGATTCCTTCGCCTTCGTCCAGGATCTGCAGGTAGGCGGACTGCCCGTCGCGCCAGCTCACGATGCGGATGGTGGTGCCCTCGGAGGAGTACTTGGCGGCATTGTCCAGAAGGTTGAACAGCACCTGCTCGAACAGCACAGCGTCCAGATTGAGCATTGGCAGGCCGCTGGCCAGGCTGAGCTCCACGTGGTGGTTCTGCAGGATCTTGGCGGCCCTTCGCAAGGCGCTGCCCACGATCTCGCCGAGATCGTACGGCGAGGCGGTGGGAACGACCGCGCCGGATTCGAGCTTGGTCATGTCGAGCAGGTTGGCGATGAAGCGGTTGAGCCGCTCCGATTCGTCGATGATGGTGGCGATGAGCTCGGCCTTCTGCGCCTCGGTGAGCGACGACGCGAGGTCGCGCAAGGTCCCGGCGGCGCCCAAGGCTGCGGAGAGCGGGGTCTTGAGGTCATGCGAGATGGAGGTGAGCAGCGCCGAGCGCAGCCGATCAGTCTCCGCGGTGCGGCGGGCGCGCTCGAGGTCCTCGACCAGATGCACGCGTTCGATGGCGAGCGCTCCCTGATCGATCAGCGCGTCGAGCAGGCGGCGTTGATCGGGGGTGAGGATCGGCCCGGGCTTGTCGCTATCTATTCCGACGATGCCGATATTGCCGCGCCCGGTGCGCATCGGCAGGAATAGCCGGCGGGCGCCCGGCAAGGTGTCGGAGCCGCGTCCGGCCGCGCGATTGTGCTCCCATACCCAGTTGGCGGCCGCAAGGTCAGCCTCTCCCAGCGTGTCCTCCGGCGGATAGCTGCCTTTGACCGTGATGGTGCCGGATTCCGGCAGCAGCAGCACCACGCGCACGCCTAGCATCAGGGCCGTCTGATAGGCGGTCGCCCACAGTACGTCGTCGAGCGTGCCGGCGCCGGCGAGCTTGCGGCTGAACGCATAGAGGGATTCGAGCGTCCGCACGCGGCCCTGCGCGGTCATGGTCTGGCTGCGGCTGCGGGCGGCTACGTGCGAGACGATGACCGCCACCACGGTGAACAGCGCGAAAGCCGCGATGTTTACCGGATCGGTGATGGTGAAGGTGTAGATCGGTGGCAGGAAGAAGAAGTTGTAGCAGAGCGAAGCCACGACGCTGGTTGCGAGCGATGGCCATAGGCCATAGCGCACCGCGATCACCACGATCGCGGTCAGGAACACGAGGTCGACGGTCGTGATGCCGCCGAACAGGTATTGGATGACTTCGCCGAGGCCGAGCGCGGCGGCAACCGCCATGAGCGCCGCCAGGTAGGGAACGGGATCGAACACTGAAGCGTGTTCAGCCGTGCGCACGCTCTTCTTCGGAATCGGCTCGCCCGCGAGCTGGTCGCCGGCGATGACGTGCACGCTGATATTGCCGCTGCGCCGAACCAGGTCGTGCACGACCGAGCCGTGCACGATCTCGAACCAGCGGGTGCGGCTCGATTTGCCGATGACGATCTGGGTTATGTTGTTGGAGCGGGCGAAATTGATGACATCGTCGGCGATGTGGCGGGAAACGCCCGGAATGGTGATGCCTTCGCCGCCCAGCCGCTCGGCGAGCCGCAGCGTGTCGGCGATGCGGTCGCGCTCCACCTCGCTCAATTGCTGGCTGCGCGTCGTCTCGATGCAGAGCGCGGTGAAAGGGGCGTGCAGGCGGTCGGCGAGCCGCTTGGCATATCGCACGAGGCCGGCTGCGCGCGGGTCTTCACTGATGCAGGCAAGGATGCGCTCGCCCGCCGCCCATGGGCCGGAAATCGCATGCGCCTGCATCTCGCTGCGCAGCTGCTCGTCGACGCGATCCGCGGTGCGGCGCAGCGCGAGCTCCCGCAGCGCAGTCAGCTTGGCGGGCGAGAAGAAATGCTGCAGCGCGCGCTCGGCCTGACGCGGAACATAGACCTTGCCTTCCTTGAGGCGCTGGATCAGGTCATCGGGCGTGAGGTCGACCAGCTCGACCGCGTCGGCCCGGTCGAAGATCGAATCCGGCACTGTTTCGCGCACCCGCACGTGCGTGATCTGCGCGACCACGTCGTTGAGGCTCTCGATGTGCTGGATGTTGACCGTCGAGTAGACGTTAATGCCGCGGCTGAGCAACTCCTCGACGTCCAGGTAGCGCTTGGGATGGCGGCTGCCCGGCGCATTGGTATGGGCGAGCTCGTCGACCAGCACGATCTGCGGATGGCGAGCGATGACGGCGTCGAGGTCCATCTCCTCGAGCCATTGACCGCGGTATTCCAGGCGCCGGCGCGGAATGACCTCAAGGCCCTCCAGCAGGACTTCGGTCTCGCGGCGGCCATGCGTCTCGACCACGCCGATGACGATGTCGTAGCCGTCCTTGCGGCGGGCGCGCGCCTGCTGCAGCATCTCGTAGGTCTTGCCTACGCCCGGCGCCGCGCCGACGAAGATCCTGAGCTTGCCGGCACGGCTCTCCTCGCGCCGGATCGCTTCAAGCAGCGCTTCGGGCGACGGTCGCTGATCAGCATCGCGCGGTTCTGTCATTCCAATCTAGGCGTCCGACCTTCGACATCGTAGCCCAGTATAGGCCGATTCCTGCGGGGATTGCGGGGGGCCTCTCCACCTGCCCCGCTTTGGGGGGAGAGGGCGAATGTTAGCCATGTCCCCGGTTGCACACTCCAGCTGGCCGACGGATGATCGCATTCCATCAGCGTTACGGTGTGCTGGCGTGGTCGAGCGCGAGGTTGAGTGCGAGCACATTGACGCGTGGCTCGCCGAGGAGGCCTAGCCAGCGGCCCTCAGTCTGTGCCTGCACCAGCTGGCGGACTTGCTCCTCCGGCAGGTTGCGCGCCTTGGCGACCCGCGGCACCTGGAACAGCGCGGCTTCCGGCGAGATATCCGGATCAAGTCCGCTGCCGGAGGTGGTGACGAGATCGACCGGGACCGGCATCGACGGGTTCTCGGCCTTGAGCTTTTCCACATCGCCAGCCAGGCGGTCGGCCAGCATCTTGCTGGTCGGGCCGAGGTTTGATCCGCCGGAATTGGCGGCGTTGTAGGGCGCATCCACGTTCTTGGTCGGATCATTGGGATCGGGCGTATTGGTGGCGGACGGGCGGCCGTGGAAATACTTGTCGCTCGTGAACACCTGGCCGATCAGCTCGGAGCCGACCACGTTCCCGCTGCTTTCGATCATGCTGCCGTTCGCCTGATGGGGGAACAGCGCCTGGGCGACGCCGGTGATCGCCAGCGGATAAGCAAGCCCGGTGATGAGCGTGAGTGCAACCAGAACAACGATCGCGGGGCGGATTTCTTTCAACATGGCGTTTCTCCTTAAGCAGTGGCGCACGTTCTTATCGGAAAACCGGCAACCACTTTTCCGGAACGTGCGCTAAACGAGGTGCAGAGCACCGACCGCAAGATCGATGGCCTTGATGCCGACGAACGGAATGATGACGCCGCCGAGGCCGTAGATCAGCAGATTGCGCCGCAACAGCGGACCGGCGCCGATCGGCCGGTAAGCGACGCCTTTGAGCGCGAGCGGAATGAGCGCGATGATGATCAGCGCATTGAAGATGATGGCGGAGAGGATCGCGCTTTCCGGCGTGGCGAGGTTCATGATGTTGAGCGCCTGCAGCTGCGGATAGAAGGCGAGGAACATCGCCGGGATGATGGCGAAGTACTTGGCGACGTCGTTGGCGATCGAGAAGGTGGTGAGCGCGCCGCGCGTCATCAGCAGCTGCTTGCCGATCTCGACGATCTCGATGAGCTTGGTCGGATTGGAATCAAGGTCGACCATGTTGCCGGCCTCGCGCGCCGCCTGCGTGCCGGTGTTCATGGCGACGCCGACATCCGCCTGCGCAAGCGCGGGCGCATCATTGGTGCCGTCGCCGCACATGGCGACGAGCTTGCCCTTGGCCTGCTCGTCGCGGATGAGCTTGAGCTTGTCCTCGGGGGTGGCCTGGGCCAGGAAATCGTCGACGCCCGCCTCCGCGGCAATTGCCGCCGCGGTCATCGGATTGTCGCCGGTGATCATGATGGTGCGGATGCCCATGCGGCGCAGCTCCGCAAAGCGCTCGCGGATGCCGCCCTTGACGATGTCCTTGAGCTGGACGACGCCGAGCAGCTTGCCGTCCTTGGCGACCGCGAGCGGCGTGCCGCCAGATTTGGCGATGCTCTCGGAGATCGCCTGGATCTCGCGCGCGGCTTCGGCGCTGACCGCGGGCTGCAGGGCGCGCGCGGTTGATCCGACCACTGCCGCCGGCGTGTTGAGAAAGGCGATGATCGAATCGACCGCGCCCTTGCGCACCCAGGAGCCGGCGACCTCAACGCCGCTCATGCGCGTCTGCGCCGAGAAAGGGATGAAATTGGCCTTGATCTCGCCAAGGTCGCGCCCGCGCAGTCCGTATTTCTCCTTGGCAAGGACGACGATCGAGCGGCCCTCGGGGGTCTCGTCGGCGAGCGAGGCGAGCTGCGCCGCGTCCGCAAGCTCCTGCGCCGTAACTCCGCGCACAGGCTTGAAATCGGTCGCCTGCCGGTTGCCCAGCGTGATGGTGCCGGTCTTGTCGAGCAAGAGCGTGTCGACGTCGCCGGCGGCCTCGACCGAGCGGCCCGACATGGCGAGCACGTTGAAGCGCACCAGGCGGTCCATGCCGGCGATGCCGATGGCGGAGAGGAGCGCGCCGATCGTGGTCGGGATCAGGGTGACGAACAGGGCGACCAGGATCACGACTGAGATCGAGCCGCCCGCGTAGGCGGCGTAGCTCGGAATGGTGGCGGTCGCGAACACGAACACGATTGTGAGGCCCGCAAGCAGGATGTTGAGCGCGATCTCATTCGGGGTCTTCTGCCGCTCGGCGCCTTCGACCAGCTTGATCATGCGATCGAGGAATGTCGCGCCCTGGGCAGCGGTGATGCGCACGCGGATCCAGTCGGAAATCACCTGCGTGCCGCCGGTCACGGCCGAGCGGTCGCCGCCCGACTCGCGAATGACCGGCGCGGATTCACCTGTGATCGCTGCTTCGTTGACCGAGGCGATGCCTTCGATCACCTCGCCGTCGGACGGGATGGTGTCGCCGGCCTCGACCAGCACCACGTCGCCGACCTTGAGATCGATGCTGGGCACCGCCCGATAGGCTCTGAGGTCCGGGCCGGCCAGGAGCTTCGCCTGTGTCTCTGTGCGCGTGCGCCGCAGCGTCTCCGCCTGCGCCTTGCCGCGGCCTTCAGCGACCGCCTCGGCGAAGTTTGCGAACAATACCGTGAACCACAGCCAAACGATGATCTGCACCTCGAAGAGAAGGTGCGCGCCGCCGGTGATCAGATCGCGGATCAGGATGATCGTCACCAGCGCGGTCACGACCTCGAGCACAAACATCACCGGGTTACGCATCAAGGTTCTGGGGTTGAGCTTGACGAAGGAGGCCTTGATGGCCGGCAGCACGATCTTGGTGTCGAACAGCGCCGAGACCGGCATGCGCTTGCGGATATTCGAGCTTTCCATGGGGCTCCTCCAAACGACTCCGCGCCTTATTGCTCCGCCGCTGTGCGGGGGCAGGGCAGGTGAACAGTGATCAGAACAGGGTGTTGGCACGCATCGCCAGTTGCTCGACGATCGGTCCGAGCGCGAGCGCCGGGAAGAATGTGAGGCCGCCGACGATCACCACCACGCCGGTGACGAGGCCGACGAACAGGCCGCCGGTGGTCGGGAAGGTTCCACCCGAGGCGGGTACCGTCTTCTTGGCGGCGAGCGAGCCCGCGATCGCGATCGCCGGGATGACCATCCAGAAGCGGCCGACGAACATCGCCACCGCGCCGGTTAAATTGTAGAACAGCGTGTTGGCATTGATGCCCGCGAACGCCGAGCCGTTATTGGCGGTCGAGGAGACATAGAGATAGAGAATCTCCGAGAAGCCGTGCGGCCCGGCATTGTTGGTGGCGGCCACCGCCGAGGGAATAACGGCCGCGACCGCGGTCCAGCCGAGATACATGAGCGGCAGGACCAGGATGGCGAGCATCGCCATCTTGACCTCCTTGGCCTCGATCTTCTTGCCGACATATTCGGGCGTGCGGCCGACCATGAGGCCGGCGACAAAGATCGCGATGATCACGTAAAGCAGCATGCCGTAAAGACCGGCACCGACACCGCCGATGATGATCTCGCCGAGCTGCATGTTGACGAGTGGGATCATGCCGCCGATGGCGGTGAACGAGTCGTGCATGGCGTTGACGGCACCGCAGGAGGCGGCGGTGGTGATGACGGCGAACAAGGCCGAGCCAATGATGCCGAAGCGGACCTCCTTGCCCTCCATATTGCCGCCGGTGAGGCCGAGCATGTCCATCATGGTGGTGCCGTGGGCCTCGGCGGCGTAGCAGATGCCGACTCCGGCGATGAACAGGACGCCCATTACGGCAAAGATCGCCCAGCCCTGGCGCTGGTTGCCGACCATGCGGCCGAACATGTTGGTCATGGCCGCGCCGATCGCGAAGATGGAGATCATCTGCACGAAATTGGACAGCGCGGTCGGGTTCTCGAACGGATGCGCCGCATTGGCGTTGAAGAAGCCGCCGCCATTGGTGCCGAGCATCTTGATGGCGACCTGCGAGGCGACCGGGCCGACTGCGATCGTCTGCTTGGCGCCTTCGAGCGTCGTGGCGTCCACATAGGGGCCGAGCGTCTGCGGCATTCCCTGCCAGACCAGGAACAGCGCGTACGGGACGCAAATCGGAATCAGGATGTAGAGCGTGCAGCGGGTGATATCGACCCAGAAATTGCCGATCGTGCGCATCGATGCGCGGGCAAAGCCGCGAATGAGCGCGACCGCGAGCACGATGCCGGTCGCAGCCGAGAGGAAGTTCTGATGCGTCATGCCCAGCATTTGCACCAGATAGGAGAGCGTGCTCTCGCCGCCGTAGTTCTGCCAGTTGGTGTTAGTGATGAAGCTGATCGCCGTGTTGAAGGACAGGTCTTCGGCAACCGCGGACTGACCCGCCGGGTTGAACAGGGCCTGGAACGGCAAGAGCGCCTGGGTGCGCATCAACAAATACATGATCAGGAAGCCGCCGACATGGAAGAACAGCATGCCGACGACGTACATCACCCAGGTCTGTTCGCGGGCCTCGTCGATACCCGAAGCGGCATAGATGGCGCGCTCGACGGGTCGCAGCACGGGCGACAGGAAGGTGCGCTCGCCGTTGAATACGCGCGTCATATAGGCGCCGAGCACCGGAACGACGGCGACGATGAGCGCGCAATAGAGCAGAATTTGAATCCAGCCGACGACAGTCATGGCCGTTCCTTTTGTTGAAAGTTCGTTACAGCAGGCTCCAGCCGAATTAATCTGCTTCCGCGTCATTGCCGGGCTTGACCATGGCTTGACCCGGCAATCCATCTTCTTTGCGAAAAAGATGGACCCGCGGGTCAAGCCCGCGGGTGACGGGCAAGTCGAATCTTCTCGGCCGGGACATGCTTTGCGTTAGAAATGCTCAGGCCTGACCAGGGCGTAGACCAGGTAGATCATGAGCCCCGCGGTCACGAGGCCGGCGAGCGAGTAATCAAAGATCATGGCTGAGTTCCCCTCACAGGCGATCGCAGGCGATGGTGTAGCCGACCGTCACGGCAAAGAAGGCAAGTCCGAGTGCGATCATGAGGACGTCCGTCATTGGCTTAGCTCCTGGCGAATAAAAAACGCGCGGGCGCGAGATTGGGCGGGTGATGCGACAGCGATTTGATCCAGATCAAGCCGCCGCAGGAGCGGCGGGACCGCCTACAGCCCCCAATAGTTGTCACGGGAGGGATATTTTTTCGAGAGGAAGGACGCGGAGCCGATATAGGAATCTTATAAAGACCCTCGCACTGGGGGCAGCCAAAGATGCTGACGCGACTCAATGATTTGCGCTTTATCAGTGTTGGCATTCAACCGCTTGCATGAGCGTCATTCTTGGGAAATTTGACCGGCTATCTGGCGGCGGAAGGCTTCGCTGATGAGCTCCGCCGGGAGCTTGGCTCCGCTGTCGTCGAAGTGCATGGCCGCCTCGTGCTGGCGAGTGGAGCGGAGAAACCGGCTGCCTGGGCGGCCAATGTCTGGCTGGATCCTGTCCAAATCCGGGTAGCTTCGATCGGCGATGCGGCCAAGAAGCTGCGCGGTATCCAACGCAATTGGGCGCTCTATTCCTATGCCCAGCATCGGCGCGCCGCGTTGATCGCCGAGAGGCTGCCGAAGGTATCGGCCAAGCCGCTCGTGTTCGGTGCGCCGGCGCCGACCGCGCCGCTCGGCTCATGGAGCTTGATCGCGTCCGACATGTTGATTGCCTCGCCCACCTGCACGCGGCCGTTTCCCAACGGCGAAGCGCAGTTCGTCGAGGATCGGTCGGCGCCGAGCCGGGCCTATCTCAAGCTGTGGGAGTTGTTTACGCTGACCGGGGTGCGGCCGCAGGCAGGGGAAGTGTGCCTCGATCTCGGGGCAAGCCCGGGCGGCTGGACCTGGGTGCTGCAGCGGTTAGGCGCCCGCGTCATCAGCGTCGACAAGGCGGCGCTCGATTCCACTCTCGCGGGTCTTGCCGGCATCACCTATCGACGGCAAAGCGCATTCGCGCTCACCCCACAAGAAATCGGGCCGGTGGATTGGCTGTTCAGTGATGTCATATGCTATCCCAAGCGCCTGCTTGCCCTGGTCCACAAATGGCGCGAGGCCGGCACCGTCGGGGCTTTCGTCTGCACGCTCAAGTTCCAGGGCGCGACCGATTTCGACGCCATGCAAGGCTTCGCCGCCATTCCCAACTCGCGGCTCTTGCATCTCTCCCACAACAAGCATGAGCTCACCTGGATTCATCCCGCCACGCGCTTTCGCGCAAATGCGCGCTAACACCTGGTGCTGAATGACGAAAGCACGCGGGATCAACGACCGGCATCATGCGCCCGGGCGTAAGAAGCTGTTGCGCATTGCCGGCCTGCCGGCGGTGTCGGCGCTGTTTGCGACCGCGCCCGAGCGGGTGGAGCGGCTCTTCTTCGACGCGCGCTTGAAACCGCATGTGAACGCCTTCTGCGCTGAGCTGGCGCGACGGCGAAAGTCCTATCGCCTGGCCGGTGCCGACGAAATGAAGCGGATTGCCGGCTCGGCCATGCATGGCGGCATCGTTGCGCTCGCGGCGCCGCGGCCGGTCGGAATTCTCCATCCGGCTACAGATGCGGCGAAGCTCGCCGAATGGGCGCGCGATGCGCGGCTGCTTTTGCTGCTCGACGGCGTCGGCAATCCGCACAACCTCGGCGCCATTGCGCGGAGCGCGGCCTTTTTCGGCGTCGCCCGCATGGTCCTGTCCGATCATCCGGCGCAGGCTGCACCTTCGGATGCGAGCTACCGGGTTGCAGAAGGCGGGCTCGAGCATTTGGAGCTTTGGCGCGCGCGGAACTTTGCGCGGGCGCTCGCCGCGCTCAGGCGGCACTATCTTGTCGTCGGCGCGGCCGCCGAAGGCGGGGTGGCGATGTCGAGCTTGAAGATCGATCGACCGATTGCGCTTGTGCTCGGCAACGAGGAGCGCGGCCTGCCGCCTGCGACCCTCAAATCGTGCGAGCAAATTGTCACTATCCCGGGTGCCGGCCAGATCGAGTCGCTCAATGTGGCGGCGAGCGCTGCGATCCTGCTCTACGGCCTTTCGGCCCAATAAGCGGATATGATCCGAGCTACAGCGTATCGGCGAGCTTGGTGCCGGCGGTGAGGAATTTCTGCGGATCGACCGGCTCGCCGTCGATGCGCGTCTCATAGTGGAGATGCGGGCCGGTCGAGCGGCCGGTGGTGCCGACCTTGCCGAGCGTCTCACCGAGCTTGACCTGCTGGCCCACCTTCACGTCGATCTCGGACATGTGGCCGTAACGCGTTGCAAAGCCGTTGCCATGGTCGATCTCGACCATCTTGCCATAGCCGCCGGTCCAGCCGGCAATCGTCACGGTACCGCTGGCGGTAGCGAGCACCGGGTCGCCGATCTCGGCGCGAAGGTCGAGGCCGGTATGCATCGCCGGCTTGCTCAGAAACGGATCGATGCGCACCCCGAAACCGGAGACGACCTCGGGCTCTCCCGTGATTGGCTTGTGCAGAGGAAGGCTGACGAGCGAGCGGCTCAGCTGCTCGAGCTCGGCGCGCGCGATCTTTACCGAGTAAAGCTGCTTGTCGAACGTGGTGGCGCTGAACGGCGGCAGGGCGACAAACGGGCCGCCCATCCCGCGATCGGCGCCGGTCTTGGGCGGCGGTGCGATCTTCTTCGCATCGATTCCAAGATCGGCGATGACCCCGCGCATGCGCCGCGCCTTGGCGCGATAGGCTTCTTCCAGCGCACTCAGCATCGCCCGGTGCCGCGCTTCCACCCGATCGAGCGAAGCCTGCAGGCCGGCGAGCCGGTTCTCGATCTCGCCACTGATCGCAAGGCGCCGGGTTGCAGGATCAGCCGCTGGCGAAGAAGCATCGCCCAGCGGCGAAGGCTTGGGTGGCGCGCCATGCGGGGGCGCCGGCGTGCTGGTGCGGGCGGGCAGCTTGATTGAGCCGGTAATGGAAGGGTCTGACAACGCGCTGAGCGCGGCCGCGCGCGATTCGAGCGTTGCCTGGCGGCGCGAGACTTGATCGAGCTTCTGCTCGTACTGTTCCTGGTCGAGGAGCTGACGGCTCGACAGGCGATCGATCTGCGCGCGCAACTCGGCGATGCGATCCTCATAGCCGAACTGCATCTCCGCCTCGCGGGCGACCAAGCGCGTCAGCACGTCATCATGGAATGCAAAATAGGTGGCGGTCGTGATGCTCCACGCCGCCATGATGACCAATGTGCCGACCACGATCCAAAACGCGACAGGACCGATCCGCACCTGGCGCCCGCCATGCAGGAAGGTGTAGTCACCGCCGGCTAATTGGGCTGGCTGTTTTCCGACAGCAGCGGATCGCAGATCGGCGCGGGCCTGGGCATGCGGGGCAGGGTGGCGGCTGGCTTGGTAGGGAGATCGAGGCCCGTGAGGCATTGACGCTTCCTCGCCGGGGTTCCCTTGAGTCCCGCTCAACCGGCGTTACAGGGCGCCAATCCATCCTAACATAGTTAATTTTTCCCGAACCGGTCATTAACTGGTCGTGGGCAATGCCGCACGATTGGGCAGCCTCAGAGCTCTCTCAAAGCTCCTGCACGGCTTTGAGCACTTCGGCGGCATGGCCTTCGACCTTGACCTTGGGCCAGATGCGGGCGATGCGGCCATCGGCTCCGATCAGATAAGTTGAGCGAATAATCCCCATGAAAGTCTTGCCATACATCGATTTTTTGCCCCAAGCTCCGTACGCCTTGAGCATCTCGTGGGTCTCGTCGGACAAAAGCCCGACCGTCAGGTCATGCTTCGTCTTGAACGATTCTTGCGCCTTCACCGGGTCCGCCGAAACGCCGAGCACCTCGGCGCCGGCCTTGGCGAACTGCGCTCGCAGCCGGGAGAAGTCGATGGATTCGCGCGTGCAGCCCGGGGTGTCGGCACGGGGGTAGAAGTAGATGACGAGCTTCTTGCCCCTGAAGTCGGTCAACGAAACCTTGCCTCCCCCATCCCGGGGGAGCGTGAAAGCGGGCGCCTTGTCCCCGACCGTGGGCTCAGCCTTCATTTGCGCCTTCCTTTCGTCCCTTTTGTAGGCCATCGAGTTCGTGGAAGATACCGGTCAGCGCGCTGGCAGGTCGACTGGATTCGTGCGAGCCTTAATTCGTTCCATCTTTCGTTTCGTGTGAGCTTTCGAGGACGGAGCACTTTCGCTTACGCAGGCTATTGCCCGCAACTGCTTATCGGGGACACTAGGATAGCGGCGGGATTCGGCGGTCGAGGGGACGCCAGGTCGGGGAATGGCGGATCAATGCAAGGTTCCGAGCGTGGCGGCGCTTCGGAGGCTGGAGGCGAGCCTTCGCGCGCACCTATGCGAGCGTTTGGCCGAAGACCTTTCTGCCGATAGGGAAGTCCAGGAGTGCCTGGCGCCGTTCCGGTTGGCGCCGTTGCCGTGGTGGCATCGCCTATCATGTGTTTGGCATCGAGCCTTCGCGAGCCGGCCGGGTTTGCGGCGCGTGGGCCTTGCGGGCGGAGCGCTGGTCGGCATCTTCGGCATGGGATTGCTCGGCCTGTGGTGGCGGCTTTCCTCAGGCCCGATCGATCTTGATCTCGCGTCACCTTGGCTTGTTGCCGCCATCGAGGAGAACTTTGGCGGCGACCATCAGGTGAAGGTCGGGGGCACGCAGCTCGAGCGCGACGCCAGTGGACGCACGGCGCTGCGCATGCGCGACATCATCGTCCGCGATCCCGATGGGACTGTCGTAGCGAGCGCCCCTAAGGCCGAGATCGGCCTCTCCAGTGCAGGTCTCTTCTCCGGGCATATGCGGGCCGAGCGTCTAAGCTTGGTCGGTGCGGAAATGTCGGTGCGAATCGAGCCCGACAGCAAGGTCACGGTGTTTGCCGGCGCCAACAAGCGTCCCTTCGTCACCGCCTCGGCCGCCGAGATCCCGGTGAAGCTCGGCTCGCCATTGCCGCACGCGACCATCGATCCGGTGACCACGGCAACGACTCCGCCGGCAACCTCCACGCCGACGGCAGGCGGACCAGTGGTTCCGGATTTCTCCGCCTTCCTTGCCTGGCTCGACAAGCTTGCGGCGACGGGTCTTGACGGCCATGAGCTGAGTGAACTCGGCCTCAAGGACGGAAACCTCACGGTCGATGACGAGCGCAACGGGAAGCAATGGTCGTTTCGCAACATCAATCTCAGCTTGACGCGCCCGAAGGACGGCGGCATCGCGCTGACGTTGAGCTCCGGCAGCACCGAAGCGCCGTGGCTTCTGCGCGCCGCCATGAGCCCGTCTACCTCAGGCCACCGCATCCTCGACATCGAGACGGAGCGGCTGCCCGCCAAGGACATGATGTTGGCCATGCGCCTGGTGGGAGAATACGAAGTCGACATGCCGCTGTCGGGGCGCATTCACGCCGATATCGGGCCCGACGGCACCCCGCAGACCCTGGTGGGCCGCATTCTCGGTGAGAAAGGCGTTCTCAACGATCTTGATGAACCGGAGGGGGCGGTCGCCATCGACCGAGCCGAGTTCAGTCTCGACTGGGATGCGCAACGTCAATCGCTGAACGTGCCGTTTCAAATCGTGTCGGGCGGCAACCGCATCACGCTTCTGGCAAGGGTCGAGGCTCCGCGCGACCACGGCAGCTGGGGCATCGAGCTGAACGGCGGGACGGTGGTGCTCGCCTCAGCGGCCACCGCCGATCCGGATCCACTCATTCTCAACCGCCTGCTGGTGCGTCTGAAGATCAATACCGACAGGCAGCGCATCGACGTGCAGCAAGGCGATATCGGCAACACCGAGGTCGGCCTCGCGATCTCCGGCAATCTCGACTATTCGACCGAGGATCCGCGACTGACGCTCGGGGTCGCCGGCAACCGCATGTCGGTTGCCACCATGAAGAAGCTCTGGCCGTTCTTCCTCAATCCCAAGGTCCGCAACTGGGTCTACGAGCATGTGGAGAGTGGAACGGTCGATCGCATGTCGATCGCCACCAACGCCCCGATGTCGACCTTGCGCACCACCGGTCCGCCGATCCCCGACGATGGGCTGTCGATCGAGCTCGTCGGCAACGGCATCGTGCTGCGACCGGTCGCCGGGCTGCCGGCGATCCGCGATGCGGACCTGACCGTCAAGGTCGGCGGACGCAAGGCCACGGTCACTCTCGGCCGCGGCAGCGTCGAGCTCTCGCCGGGGCGCAAATTTGCCATGACGAGTGGCGTCTTCGAGGTGCCCGACACATTCCCGAAAGCGCCGCCCGCCAAAGTGCGTTTCCGTCTCGATGGGCCGGTGCAGGCCGCCGCCGAGCTCCTGTCGCTCGAACGCCTGCGCGACTTCTCCGGCGCCCCGCTTGATCCGGCGACCAGCCGCGGCACCGTGGCCGCGCAGGTCTCCGTGGGTCTACCCATCCGCGATGATCTGCCGCCCGGCTCTTCGATCTATGCGATCAACATGGATGTGACGAATTTCGCAGCCGACCATCTGGTGATGAACCAGAAGGTGGAGGCTTCGACCCTGCATGTGGTCGCCAATAATCAGGGCTATTGGATCAAAGGCGATGCCAAGCTCAATGGCATTCCGGTGGCGCTCGACTACCGCAAGCCGCGCGGTGACGCCGATGCCGAGGTCCGCCTGCAGGGCACGCTGGACGACGCGGCGCGAGCCAAGCTCGGCTTCGATCTCGCCGGCTATGTGAGTGGGCCGATGCCCATCAAGGTCAACGGCAAGGTCAGCGCCTTCGAAGGCGGCGAAAGCCGTTTCGCCATCGAGGCCGATCTGACGCCGACGCGGATCGACAACCTGTTGCCGGGTTGGACCAAGTCACCCGGCAAGGCAACGCGCGCAACCTTCACGGCTGTCACCCGCGGACCTTCGACCCGCTTCGATGACATCGTCATCGACGGGCCCGGCACGCAGGTCAAAGGCTCGGTCGAGCTCGACGACAACGGACAGGTGCAGACGGCAAATTTCCCGGTCTTCAATCTCTCCGATGGCGACAAGACTTTGCTCAAGGCCGAGCGCGGCCCCGACGGCGCGCTGCGCGTGATGATGCGCGGCGATGTCTATGACGGCCGCAGCTTCGTCAAATCGGCAATGGCCGGCCCCGCCTCGAGCACCAGCAAGCAGGAATCCAAGGACGTCGATCTCGACGTCAAGGTCGGCACCGTCGTCGGCTTCCACGGCGAGACGGCGCGCGGCCTCGACCTCACCATGTCGCGGCGCGGCGGCGTCATCAAGAGCCTGGCCATGAGCGCCAAGCTCGGGCGCGATGCGGCGCTTACCAGCGACCTGCGCGGGCGCAATGGTCGCCAGGTCATCTTCATCAATGCCAAGGATGCCGGCGCGTTCTTCCGCTTCACCGACATGTACGGCAAGATTTTCGGCGGTGAGATGTGGGTGGCGATGGACCCGAGCAACACCGAAGGTACGCCGCAGCAAGGTCTATTAAACATCCAGGACTTCTCGGTGCGCGGCGAGGCTTCGCTCGATCGTGTTGTTGCGGGCGCCCCAGGCGGTCAGCGGCAGGGCGTCGATTTCAGCCGCATGCGGGTCGAGTTCACGCGTTCGCCCGGGCGCTTCTCGATCACCGAGGCGACGCTCGCGGGCCCGATGATCGGGGCGACGGTCGAGGGCACCATCGACTACGTGAAGGATGACGTGCACATGCGCGGCACGTTCATTCCGCTCTATGGCCTCAACAATATGTTCGGCCAGATTCCGCTGTTCGGCATTTTCCTCGGCGGGGGCTCCAAGGAAGGCCTGGTGGGGGTGACGTTCGAGGTGGTGGGCCCGACCAGCGGCCCGGTGCTGCACGTCAATCCGGTGTCGCCGCTTGCGCCCGGCCTGCTGCGCAAGTTCTTCGATTTCCCCAACGGCACCGGCCAGCCGCCCAGCATCGACACGCAGTATTCGCCGGGCAGCGGGCTCGAGGCCTACGGCGAAACGGGGCGCTAAAGCGCTGGGGTCGTCCCTGCGAAAGCAGGGACCCATAACCTCAGCCAACATGATAGTTCGCAGCGGTATGGGTTCCTGCTTGCGCAGGAACGACGCGGTGCTTTGCTACACCGGCCGCAGTAACACATGCCGCTTGCGGCCGAGCGAAAGCTTGATCACGCCTTCCGGCATCAAAACCTTTTCGCTGAGCACCAGTTTCTCGTCGGTCACCGTGATGTCGTTGACCTTGAGGCCGCCGCCCTTGATCTGCCGGCGCGCTTCGCCGTTCGACGCAGTGAGGCCGGCCTTGACGAAGGCCACCAAGACGCCGAGCCCATGCGCAAGCTCGGCCCGCTCGATGGTGATGGTCGGCAGATTCTCCGCGAGCGCGCCTTGCTCAAAAGTTCGCCGCGCCGTCTCGGCGGCTTCATCCGCCGCCGCGCGCCCATGCAGGAGCGCGGTCGCTTCGGTCGCCAGCACTTTCTTCGCCTCATTGATGTTGGAGGCCATGGTCGCCGCGATCTCGTCCTTCTTGAGCGTCGTGAACAGCTTCAAGAAGCGATCGACATCCGCGTCTTCGGTATTTCGCCAGAACTGCCAATACTCGTACGGGCTCAGCATATCCGGGTCGAGCCAGACGGCACCCGCGGCAGTCTTGCCCATCTTTGCGCCCGACGCAGTCGTGATCAAAGGAGAGGTCAGTGCGAATAGTTGGACGTTCAGCTGACGTCGGCCCAGCTCTATCCCGTTTACAATATTCCCCCACTGATCGGAGCCGCCCATCTGTAGGACGCAGCCGTAGCGCCTGTGCAATTCAACGAAATCATAGGCCTGCAAGATCATGTAATTGAATTCGAGGAATGACATCTCCTGCTGGCGGTCGATCCGCTGTTTCACCGAGTCGAAGGACAGCATTCGATTGACCGAGAAATGACGGCCGGTGTTGCGCAGGAAATCGATGTAATTGAGTGAATTGAGCCAATCCGCATTGTTCGCCATGATCGCATCATTGCTGCCGCTCCCGAAGCGCAGGAATTTCGCGAACACCGTGCGGAGCGCGGTGAGATTGCGCTCAATATCCTCTTCCGTCAGAAGTTTCCGGCTCTCGTCCTTGCCGGAGGGATCGCCGACGCGGCTCGTGCCGCCTCCCATGAGGGCAATCGGATGATGGCCGGTTTGCTGAAGCCAATAGAGCATCATTATTTGAACCAGCGAACCGACATGCAACGATGGGGCGGTGCAATCAAAGCCGATATAGGCGGTCAGGCCGGGTTTGCATGCGGCCCTATCCAGCGCCTCAACGGGCTCGGATACGCCCTGGATAAAGCCTCGCCATTCGAGCTCTTTGAGAAAGTCGGATTGGTACGCGCTCATGTCGTGTCTTGATGTTGTGTGCGGCGGGTGGTGTATCAGGTTTGGCTTCCGATAACCAAGGGGATGGCGGCATGGCGTGGCTGTCGGCGCTCGGTTTGATGAGCGGCACCTCCTACGACGGCGTCGACGTGGCGCTCGTCGACACGAACGGGGAGGAAATCGGCCGCATGGGACCGACCTTCTATCGGCCGTACGGCGAGGGCGAGAGGGCCGTCCTGCGCGAGGCGATGACCGCGGCTGCCGAGCTTTCCGATCGCACGGCGCGGCCTCCGCCGCTTTCTGATGCCGAGGATCTGGTGACGCGCACTCATGCCGAGGCGGTCGAGGCGTTCATGGCGGCGAACGGCATGGAACCGCAAGACATTGCGGTGGTCGGCTTCCACGGCCAGACGGTCCTGCACGATCCGCCGCGGCGCCTGACGGTTCAGCTCGGGCAAGGGCAAGCGCTGGCGCGCCGCCTCGGCATCCCGGTAGTGCACGACTTTCGCGCCGCCGATGTCGCGGCCGGCGGGCAGGGAGCACCTTTCGTGCCGGTGTTCCACCGCGCGCTGGTGCGCTTGCTGCACGCGGCGGGACCGGTCGCCGTGCTCAATATCGGTGGCGTTGCCAACATCACCTATATCGATGGCGAAGCCGACCTCATTGCTTGCGATATCGGGCCGGGCAATGCGCTGATCGATGATTTCATGCGCGAGCGCACCGGGCGGCCGCATGACGCAGAGGGGCGCGCCGCCGCCGCCGGTCAGGTCGACGAAGCGGCAATCGAGCGCATCCTTGCTCACCCGTTCTTCGCCGAACCAGCGCCAAAGTCGCTCGACCGAAATGCTTTCCGGAATTGGATCGCTGCCAACCAAAGCCTCTCGGGCAAGAGCCTGGAGGATGGCGCCGCAACCCTGACGGCGCTCACGGCTGCCGCCATCGGGCGTGCGATCACGCTGCTGCCGCGCCGGCCGCAAAGCTACATCGTGGCCGGTGGCGGCATTCGCAATCCGGTGCTGATGGAAATGTTGAGCGCGCGCCTTGCCCCGGCGCGGGTCGCGACCGCGGACGCGATCGGCTGGTCTGCCGACGCGCTCGAGGCCCAAGCGTTCGCTTACCTGGCGGTGCGCAGCCTCAATGGTCTGCCGTTGTCGTTTCCCTCAACCACCGGCGTGCCGCAGCCGATGACCGGCGGGGTGGTGGCGAAGCCTTAGAGCAGGTGAAGGAAAGACGTGCCCGCGACAAGCGCGGGCATGACTCTGAGGTGTCATGGCCGGGCTTGTCCAGGCTTGACCCGGCCGTCCACGACTCGTTGCTTGGCGGCATATCCGCAGAATCAGGCCGCGGGCTTGCGCTCGGTCTTCAACCGCTTGTCGAGATAGGCGCCGACGGAAGCCATCAGCGGCTCGATCTTGCCGTCGAAGAAATGATTGGCACCCGGAATGACCTTCTGGTCGATGACGATGCCCTTTTGCGTCTTGAGCTTCTCGACCAGGCCGCTGACGTCCTTGTACGGCACCACCGCGTCTTTATCGCCGTGCACGATCAGCCCGGAGGACGGGCAGGGGGCGAGGAACGAGAAATCGTAGAGGTTTGCGGGCGGGGCGATCGAGATGAAGCCCTCGATCTCGGGCCGCCGCATCAACAGCTGCATGCCGATCCAGGCGCCGAACGAGAAACCCGCGATCCAGCAGCTGCGCGCCTCCGGGTTGATCGATTGCGCCCAGTCGAGCGAAGCGGCCGCATCCGACAGCTCGCCCTGGCCATGGTCGAAAGCGCCCTGGCTGCGCCCGACTCCACGGAAGTTGAACCGCAACACGGAAAAGTTCCGGTGCACGAAGGCATAGTAGAGCTGATAGATGATCTGATGGTTCATCGTGCCGCCGAATTGCGGATGCGGATGCAGCACAATGCCTATCGGGGCGTTCTTCTGTCGTGCCGGATGATACCGGCCCTCGATCCGACCGGCCGGACCGGTGAAGATGATCTCGGGCATCGCAAAAACCTCAATCGTGCAAGTGGCTCGAGGAGCCGGAGACTGCCGCGCCACTACGCTTCGCGCAGAATCCGCGTTCGCCCCGCTTGACGAAGCCGCTTTCGGCGCCTAACTATATGGAAATGCTACAATTTTAGCGCCTGCGCGGCTCCAGGTACATTTTTTAGCACGACAGCGGGGCCAAGAAGCAAGAATTTTTGCGATTCAATCAATGCCGCCTTGCGGGCTTGGTTAGGAGATGCGGGTTCTACATGGCTGAGCGGATATATCTCGATTGGAATGCGACCGCGCCGCTGCGGGAGGAGGCCCGTGTGGCGACCGCTGAGGCGCTTGGCCTCTGCGGCAATCCATCTTCGGTGCATGCGGAAGGTCGTGCGGCACGGGCCCGGATCGAGGCGGCGCGGGAGAAGGTTGCGGCGCTCCTCGGAGCACAGCCGCGCAATGTCGTTTTCACGTCCGGTGGAACCGAGGCCAATGCGACGGCTCTTTGCCCGTCTTGGGGGGCGGGAGAGGCCGACGATTCCCGCGATGGCCTCGTGCTTTCCGCGATCGAGCATCCATCGGTGCTGGCCGCAGGACGGTTTTCCCGCTCGCTCATCGAGCTCGTGCCGGTGACGCCGGATGGCGTCCTTGATCTTTCTGCGCTGGAGCAAGTTCTCTCCAAGCTTGCGGGCCAGGGCCGTCGACGGCTGATGGTTTCGGTCATGCTGGCAAATAACGAGACCGGGGTTGTTCAGCCGGTGTCCAAAGCCGCCGAGCTTGTGCATGGCCGAGGCTTTCTCCTGCACGTTGACGCGGTCCAGGCGGCTGGGCGTATTCCTTGCAATATCAATGAGCTGCAAGCAGATGTTCTGAGCGTTTCGGGGCACAAGATCGGCGCTCCGAAGGGGGTTGGCGCGCTCGTCAAGCGTGAGGAGAAGCTCCACCTTTCCGATCCCCTGATCCGCGGCGGCGGGCAGGAGCGCGGGCTGCGCGCCGGCACCGAGAATGTGGCGGCCATTGCGGGCTTTGGAGCTGCGGCCGCGGCAGCGCAAAAAGCGCTGGCGGCAGAGAGTGCCCGGATGGCGGGGCTGCGCGATCGCCTGGAGGCGGGTCTCAAAAGCCGCATGCCGCAGGCGGTCATATTCGGCGCGGGCGCCAGTCGGCTGCCCAATACGACCCTGTTCGCGGTGCCGGGGATCAGGGCGGAGACGGCCGTGATCGCCCTCGATCTCGAAGGCATTGCGGTCTCTTCGGGCGCCGCCTGCTCCTCGGGCAAGGTCCAGCCCTCCCATGTGCTTGCTGCGATGCGGGTTGAGCCCTCCCTGGCGCAGGGCGCCATCCGTATTAGCCTTGGCCCCAGCACCTCGGAATCTGAGGTTGATCGGTTCCTGGACGCTTGGATAAGACTGTCCAACGCATTAGTTAGAGAGACGGACGGAATAGCCGCGTAAGCAACCATGAACGCGGAGGACGCGAGCGAAGAACACGCGAAGCGACCATAAACCGACCAATCCAACCCGCGGTCCTTGAAACCGCAGCGGAGGGAAGAATGCCGGCAGTGCAAGAGACCGTCGAATCCGTGCGGCGGATCGACGTCGACCAGTATAAGTACGGGTTCGAGACGCTGGTCGAATCCGACAAGGCCCCCAAGGGCCTATCCGAAGATACCATCCGCTTCATTTCCGGCCGGAAGAACGAGCCCGAATGGATGCTCGCCTGGCGGCTCGAGGCCTATCGGCGCTGGGTCACCATGCACGAGCCCACCTGGGCGCGTGTGGACTACGGGCCGATCGATTACCAGGACATCTATTATTACGCGGCCCCGAAGAAGAAGGACGGACCGAAGTCGCTCGAGGAGATCGATCCGGAAATTCTCAAGACTTACGAGAAGCTCGGCATTCCGCTGCGCGAGCGTGAGGCGCTGCTCGGGATCGAGGGGACCGATGGCGCGCGATCGCGCGTCGCCGTCGATGCGGTGTTCGACTCGGTCTCGGTTGCCACGACCTTCAAGGAAGAGCTCGCCAAGGCCGGCGTGCTGTTCATGCCGATCTCCGAGGCGCTGCAGAAGCACCCCGATCTGGTGCGGAAATATCTCGGCACCGTGGTGCCGATCACCGACAATTTCTTCGCCACGCTCAACTCGGCGGTGTTCTCCGACGGCTCCTTCGTCTATGTGCCGCCGGGAGTGCGCTGCCCGATGGAGCTCTCCACCTATTTTCGCATCAACGAGCGCAATACCGGACAGTTCGAGCGCACGCTGATCATCGCCGACAAGGGCTCTTACGTCAGTTATCTCGAGGGCTGCACCGCGCCGATGCGCGACGAGAACCAGCTGCATGCCGCGGTCGTCGAGCTCGTCGCGCTCGATGACGCCGAGATCAAGTATTCGACCATCCAGAATTGGTATCCGGGCGACCAGAACGGGCGCGGCGGGGTCTACAATTTCGTGACCAAGCGCGGCGATTGCCGCGGGCCCCGCTCGAAGATTTCCTGGACCCAGCTTGAGACCGGCTCGGCCATCACCTGGAAGTATCCGAGCTGCATCCTGCGTGGCGATCATTCGCGCGGCGAGTTCTACTCGATCGCCATCTCCAACGGCCACCAGCAGGTCGATTCCGGCACCAAGATGCTGCATCTCGGCAAGCACACGACGAGCCGCATCATCTCCAAAGGAATATCCGCCGGACGCTCCAACAACACCTATCGGGGGCTGGTCAGCGCGCATCGCCGGGCGACCGGCGCCCGCAACTTCACCAATTGCGATTCGCTCCTGATCGGCGATCACTGCGGGGCGCACACGGTGCCCTATATCGAGGCGAAGAATTCCTCCGCGCTGTTCGAGCACGAGGCCACCACTTCGAAGATTTCGGAGGAGACGCTGTTCTACTGCATGCAGCGCGGGCTCTCGGCCGAGGAGGCGGTGGCGCTGGTGGTCAACGGCTTCGTGAAGGACGTGCTGCAGCAGCTGCCGATGGAGTTCGCCGTCGAGGGGCGGAAGCTCATCTCGATCTCGCTCGAGGGCAGCGTGGGATAGCGGTCGCTCGCCGCCGTTGCGCGAGGCTCGATCCGGACTCGCCGCGGCCAACCAGCAACACCAATGGAATGATAGATGCCGCTACTGGAAATCAAGGATCTACACGTCGAAGTCGACGGCAAGAAGATTCTCAATGGCCTCGACCTCCTGGTCGAGGAGGGCAGCGTGCACGCCATCATGGGCCCGAACGGGTCCGGTAAGTCGACGCTTGCGCATGTGCTCGCCGGCAAGCCGGGCTACGAGGTCACGCAGGGCCAGGTTCTGTTCCGCGGCGAGGACCTCTTGGCGCTGCGCCCGGACGAGCGCGCCGCCAGGGGCGTGTTCCTGGCCTTCCAGTATCCGCTGGAAATCCCTGGCGTCGCCACTTTCACGTTCCTGCAGACGGCCCTCAATGCCCAGCGGAAATATCGCGGTGAGCCGGAGCTGTTGGCGCCGGCTTTCTTAAAGCGCGTGCGCGAGGTCGCCGGCAAGCTCGGCATCCCGGAGGACATGGTGCGCCGCCCGGTCAATGTGGGCTTCTCGGGTGGCGAGAAGAAGCGCAACGAAGTGATGCAGATGGCCTTGCTCGAGCCGCGGCTATGCGTGCTCGACGAGACCGATTCCGGGCTCGATATCGATGCGCTCAAGATCGTCGCCGAGGGCGTCAACCGGCTCAAAACAGCGGAGCGCTCCTTTATCGTGATCACGCATTATCAGCGCCTGCTCAACTACATCGTGCCCGACGTTGTGCATGTGCTGGCGCGCGGGCGCATCCTGCGAACCGGCGGCAAGGAGATTGCGCTTGAGCTCGAGGCGCAAGGCTACGCGGCCTATCAGGAAGAGCCGGTCTGAACACGAGACAGCATATGGACGCTGAAGTCCGCAAGATTAGAACCTCGGCCGAGGACACGTTGGCGGCGAATTTTGCTGCCGCGCGAGGCACCCTGCCGGGCGTGGACGTGGTTGCAGCGCTGCGGGCAGATGCCTTCCGCCGTTTCGAAAGCCAAGGCCTGCCGAACCGCCGTGTTGAGGAATGGAAGTACACGGATTTGCGCGCGCTGCTGCGCGACGCGCTGCCGCTTGCGGCGGCTCCGGACGCGGCCGCCAAGGGGTTGGTCAAGGCGCAGATCGCCGGCATGGGGGCGCTCGCGGGCGATCTCGAGGCCCGCCGCATCGTCTTCGTCGATGGTACCTTCGTGCCGGAGCTGTCCGATCTCGCCGATCTCGAGAGCGGCCTCACGATCGGCTCGATGGCTGCGGCGCTCGCCGCGAATGGACCGCTTATCTCTGCGCATCTTGGTAAGGTGGTTCCGCAAGAGGATGTCGCGGTCGCCCTCAATACCGCGTTCATGGGCGACGGGGCGCTTATCTCCGTCGCCGCGCAAGCGAGCCTCGCGCGCCCCATCCATCTCGTCTTTGCCAATTCAGGGCTGCGGCCGGCCGCAGTGTTCGCGCGTTCGCTGATCGTCGTCGAAGCCGGCGCGCGCGCCATGGTGGTCGAGAGCCATACCGGTCCAGCGGAAGCCAGCGACCAGACCAACGCGGTGGTCGAGCTTAAGGTCGGCGAGGGCGCGCATGTCGATCACGTCAAGCTGACCGGGAAGGGCGCCGGTGCCCTGCATCTGTGGACCCTGCTGGCGGAGATCGCCGGTCACGCGCGCTTCAACCTGTTCCTGTTCACCGCCGGCGGGACGGCGGTGCGCAACCAGATATTCGTTCGCTTCGCGGGTGAGGAAACGGTGGCGGGCATTCGTGGGGCGAGCTTGCTCAACGGTTCGCAACACGCCGACGCCACGCTGGTGGCCGAGCATGCGGCCGGCGGGTGCGTAAGCTGCGAGCTGTTCAAATCCGTCCTGGATGATCGCGCGCGCAGCATATTCCAGGGCAAGATCATCGTCCGCCCCGGCGCGCAGAAGACCGATGCCCGGATGGCGACGCATGCACTTTTGCTGACCGACGAAGCCGAGGCCGACAACAAGCCCGAGCTCGAAATCTATGCCGACGACGTGCAATGCGGCCATGGGGCGACGTCCGGCGCGCTTGACGAGGATCTGCTGTTCTATCTCAAGGCGCGCGGTATCCCCGACGAGGAAGCTCAATCGCTCTTGATTCGGGCGTTCGTCGGCGAAGCGGTCGAAGGCATCGAGCATGCCGGCCTGCGTGATGCGTTGATGGATGAAGCCGCGGCCTGGCTCAAGGGGCGAAAGTAATGGCGGGAGATGCGAGCATGCATCCGGCCGTCCGCAATGGAGGCTATGATATCGAGACGATCCGCGCGGATTTTCCGATCCTCGCGCGCGAGGTCTATGGCAAGCCGCTCATCTACCTCGACAATGCCGCGTCGGCGCAGAAGCCGCTTGCGGTGCTCGAGCGCCTGCAGGAAGCCTATACGACCGAATATGCCAACGTGCATCGCGGCCTGCATTATTTGGCCAATGCCGCGACCGAAGCCTATGAGGGTGCGCGGGCTAAGGTGGCGGCCTTCTTGAATGCATCGCGCCCGGAAGAAATCGTCTTCACCCGCAATGCGACCGAGGCGATCAATCTCGTCGCCTATACGTTCGGCCGCGAGCGCATCAAAGCAGGTGACGAGATCGTGCTCTCGATCATGGAGCACCACTCCAACATCGTGCCTTGGCATTTCCTGCGTGAGCGGCAGGGCGCGGTGATCAAATGGGCGCCGATCGATGAAGACGGCAACTTTCTCATCGACGAATTCGAGAAGCTGCTCACACCGCGCACCAAGATGGTCGCCATCACCCATATGTCGAACATGCTTGGCTCGGTCGTGCCGGTGAGAGAGGTCACTGCGCTCGCGCATGCGCGCGGCATTCCGGTGCTGGTCGACGGCAGCCAGGCGGCCGTGCATCTTGACGTGGATGTCGCCGACATCGACTGCGACTTCTACGCCTTCACCGGTCACAAGCTTTACGGTCCGAGCGGGATCGGCGTGCTCTACGGCAAGCATCAGCATCTTGTCAGCATGCCGCCCTTCAATGGCGGCGGCGAGATGATCCGTGACGTATTCGAGGACCGGGTCACCTATGGGGACCCGCCGCACAAGTTCGAGGCCGGCACGCCTTCAATCGTGCAGGCGATCGGGCTCGGCGCGGCAATCGACTACGTCGCCTCGATCGGCAAGGCGCGCATTCGCGCCCATGAGGCCGAGCTCGGCAAATACGCTCACCAGCGGCTGCGCGAGATCAATTCGCTGCGCATCTTCGGCAATGCGCGCGACAAGGGCGCGATCGTATCCTTCGAGATGAAGGGGGCGCATCCGCACGATATCGCGACCATCATCGACCGGGCCGGTGTTGCGGTGCGCGCGGGCACCCATTGTGTCATGCCGCTGCTCGCCCGCTATGGGGTTTCGGCGACCTGCCGCGCCTCGTTTGCCTTGTACAACACCAGATCCGAGGTTGACCGGCTCGCCGAGGCACTAATCAAGGCACAGGATTTCTTCGCATGAGCGAGCCCAAGACCATCGACGATACGATGGACCAGACGCCCGAAAAGATCGTCGACGGCGCCCTCGACAAGGGCGATATGGCGCCGGCGCTGCAGTCGAGCGAAGCCTCAGGCCTGCCGGAGGCAGAGCTCGCGCGGCTGACCGACGACATCATCACGGCGCTCAAGACGGTGTACGACCCGGAAATCCCGGCCGACATCTATGAGCTCGGCCTCGTCTACAAGATCGACATTGCGGACGATCGCGCCGTCACCATCGACATGACACTGACGACGCCAAATTGTCCTTCGGCCCAGGAATTGCCCGTGATGGTCGAGAATGCCGTGGCGAGCGTCGCCGGGGTCGGCGAGGTGAAGGTCAACATCGTCTGGGATCCGCCATGGGAGCAGAGCCGGATGTCGGACGAAGCCCGCGCCGTGCTCAACATGTGGTGAGATAAGGTTGTGGGTGCTGCGTTTCGGTTTGCATGAACCTACATATGCTGATGCGAGAAGGAGAATTCTGAAATGGCCAGTTCCCGGCCGAGGCCCCAGGTGATCCGACTGACGGATGCGGCTGCCGAGCGCATCAAATACGTCATGGCGAACGCCGAGAAGCCGATCATCGGCGTGCGGGTCGGCGTGAAGAACGGCGGCTGCGCCGGCATGACCTATACGATGGAATATGCGGACGCGGTCCAGCCGGCCGACGAGCTGGTCGAGGAAAAGGGCGTGCGCGTGCTGATCGATCCCAAGGCGATCCTGTTCTTGATCGGCACGGAAATGGATTACAGGGTCGAGAAGCTGTCCGCGCAATTCGTGTTCAATAATCCGAACCAGACCTCGGCCTGCGGCTGCGGCGAATCGGTTCAGCTCAAGCCGGCGACCGAGGCGCAGGCTTAGGGCATTTTCCGGTCAGGTTGAATCGTCCTCTCGGCGTCATGCCCGCTCGGAGAAGACTGTTTTGAGCTAGGCAACCTTGGGAGCGGCTTGATTTGCCTCCGGGTCGGTCTGGCAGATCACGCGATTGCGGCCACTCCGCTTGGCGGCGTACAGACACACATCGGCGCGTTCGAGCAGAGATTGGGGGGTATCGCCGGGACCGAGCGCGGCGACACCGACCGAGAGCGTCACCCGCCCGAGGTGCTCGCCGCTCGAGCGCTTCATCAGCTCCTTGGTCATCACCGCACGCCGGATCTGGTCGGCGACGGAAATGGCAGGGTTCAGCGCGGTATCGGGTAGGAGAACCGCGAACTCCTCGCCGCCGAAGCGGGCCGCGATATCCTGGCCCTTCACGTTCTGCTTCACCGCCACCGCGACCAGGCGCAGCACCTGGTCGCCGGTGAGGTGGCCGTAGCTGTCGTTGAACTTCTTGAAATGGTCGATGTCGAGCAGCATGAGCGAAAGCGGCTCACGCCGCGATTGTGCGGCCGCGAAGCGATTGACGAGCGCATCGTCGAAGAACTTGCGATTGGCAAGCGAAGTCAGCGGGTCGGTCAGGCTCTCGTTGCGGACCGCCGCCAGGATCTCCTGCAGCTCGTTGATCTCGAGCTTGGAGGCGCTCAAGCGCGCCTCCAGCGCTTTGTTGATGCGCTCGACCTCTTTGGTGGCCTGCACCAGGCTCTCGACGATCATGCGAATGCCGGCATCGTCGGCGGTGCGGTCGAGCTTCTCGGAGGCGTTGGCGAGATTTTCGGTGTAGTTGTAGGCGGAGCCGGCGGCGGCTCCAATCATCGCCATGACCTGCTCGATCTCGCCCTTCACTTGCGCACTGACATCGTCGATGCGGTCGGAAAAGCGGATCGGCGAAATGTAGGTTTCGTAGACCCGATCGATGACGGCGTCGCTCAACGTGCCGTCGCGCGCGAGCGTCTCGTTGATCATCTGATTGAGGGACGGGTTATAGCCGGTGGCGTAGGCGTACCAGATCTCGAAATGACGCGGGGTCGCGGGTTGGCGGAGCGCCTTGATCTGGCCGAACGCGATCTCAGCAAATGCCATCGTGCGTTCGTGCTCGTCCTTTGCAGCAATCATGGTGTCCGGTCCCGCCGGCCGCAAGACGACCGCCGCGCAAGCTCTTGGCGTGCCGCAAACCCCAGCTGCAGTCAGACTATTTCACAGCCATGAAGAGGGAGTAAACAAATGCTAATTCGCTATAAGCGATAGCATTGGGCTATAGCGGGGCGCTGCAGGGCCGTTAAGCCTTCACCCGTACCGGGCGCAGCAGGAAGGCGGGAAGATGCGCCAGCGCGGGATCATCCGCCGCCTGGGGTTCGCGGCGCTGCCGCTCGGCAGGTTTGCGCGCTTGGCGCGGGCGTGCCTCGTCGATGCGGGTAACGGATGCAGGCGGTTGTGATTGGCGGGGAGCTCGGGGGGAATGCCGGCTGCGCCGCGATTCGGCAGGCGAGGCATCCGGCAACGGGGCCGCCTCAGTCGCGGCGGCTGGTGCCGCAGCCATCCACGGAATGTCCTGCCCGATCAGCTTTTCGATTGCGGCAACGGCCTTGCCGTCGGCGGGCGCCACCAGCGTGATGGCAGCGCCGCTGCGACCGGCACGGCCGGTGCGGCCGATCCGGTGCACATAGTCGTCCGGGTGGTGCGGCACATCGAAATTGAACACGTGGCTCACGGCTGGAATGTCGAGTCCGCGCGCGGCCACGTCGGAAGCAACCAGCAGGGCGACCTCGCCGCGGCGGAATTGTTCCAAGGCGGCGGTGCGCGAGGGCTGATCCATGTCGCCATGCAGCGCGACTGCCGAGAAGCCGTGCCGCACCAGTGAGCGGTGCAGCTGCGCGACCTCGCGCTTGCGATTGCAGAACACGATCGCGTTCTTCAAGCCTTCGGCGGAACGGATGAGGCGGCGCAGCGTGTCGCGCTTCTCGTGTGGCTCGCGCCCGCATTTCACCAATTGCTGGGTAGTGGTCGAGACCGTGGAGGCGGCGCGCGCGACTTCCACCCGCATCGGGTTGTGCAGGAACTGCTCGGTGATGCGCCGAATCTCCGGTGGCATCGTGGCGGTGAAGAACAGAGTCTGGCGTGTGAACGGCACCAGCTTGCAGATGCGTTCGATGTCGGGAATGAAGCCCATGTCGAGCATGCGGTCGGCTTCATCGATGACCAGGAGCTCGACACCGGTGAGCAACAGGCGACCGCGCTCGAAATGGTCGAGCAAGCGGCCTGGAGTTGCGATCAGGACGTCGACCCCACGCATCAGCTTGGCGTCCTGGTCATCGAACGACACGCCGCCGATCAACAGCGCGACGTTGAGCTTGTGATTGGCGCCGTACTTGGCGAAGCTCTCCTCGACTTGGGCGGCAAGCTCGCGGGTCGGCTCGACGATCAGCGTGCGGGCCATGCGCGCACGTGCCCGACCTTGCTCCAGCATGGTGAGCATCGGCAGCGTGAATGCCGCCGTTTTGCCGGTGCCGGTCTGCGCGATGCCGAGCACGTCGCGACGCGCCAGCACGTGCGGGATCGCCTGTTCCTGAATGGGGGTGGGTTTGGTGTAGCCGGCCGCCTTGACGGCGGCGAGAACCTTGTCGGACAAGCCGAGCTTGGAAAAAGGCATAAAACCTCGAATCGGGGCCCTCCGGAGCCTACCCGCGCCGGACGACGGAACGACGACTTGAGTTTGCGCGGGAGCGGAAGGTCGAATGCTTCAATCGAACCGTTCGCGCGGAACATAAGCAGACCGCCCGGAAAGTCAATCCTTTTACGACGGAGTAGGTTAAATTAGTCAATCGGATATCGAGAAAAGCACAACCGAATGACGTCTGTTCTCGATCTCATCGGCCAAACGCCTCTGATCGAAGTCACCCGCATCGATCGCGGGCGGTGCCGATTGTTTCTCAAGCTTGAGAGTGCAAATCCTTCGGGCTCGCTCAAGGACCGGCCGGCGCGCGCGATGATCGAGGAGGCGGAGGCGCAGGGACGACTCTCGGCCGGCGGCACAATCGTCGAGGCGACCGCCGGCAATACCGGGCTTGGCTTGGCGCTGGTCGGCGGCCGCAAGGGGTATCGCACCGTCCTGGTGGTGCCCGACAAGATGGCCCGAGAGAAGGTCTTGCATGCGCGCGCGCTTGGCGCCGAGGTGGTGACCGCGCGTTCGGATGTCGGCAAGGGACATCCGGACTATTATCAGGATATGGCGGAAGCGATCGCACGCCGCACGCCGGGCTCCTTCTACATCAACCAATTCGCCAACCCGGCCAATCCGCAGGCGCATGCCGCCACCACCGGGCCGGAGATCCTGCGGCAGATGGACAACGACGTGGATGCGGTCGTGGTTGGGGTGGGTTCCGGCGGCACGCTCTCCGGCATCGGGCGCTTCATGCGGGCAGCCTCGCCCAAGACCGCGATGATACTCGCGGATCCGGTAGGCTCGGTGCTCGCGCCCTTTGTGCAGACCGGAACAATGCCCGCCGCGGGCAGCTGGGCGGTCGAAGGCATCGGCGAGGATTTCGTCCCGCCAAACTGCGATCTCTCGCTGGTGCGCCAAGCTTATTCGATCCCGGATGCCGAGAGCTTTGCGGCCGCGCGCGAGCTGCTCAGCGCCGAGGGCGTCCTCGGCGGCTCTTCCTCCGGGACCTTGCTGGCGGCGGCGTTGCGCTATTGTCGCGAGCAGAGCGAGCCCAAGCGGGTGGTGAGCCTTGTGTGCGATTCCGGAGCAAAGTACCTCTCCAAGGTGTTCAACCCGGCATTTCTGGCGCAGGAGGGTTTCAGCCACTCGGATCGGCACGGCACGGTCGGCGACGTGGTGGTGAGCCGCGCGAGCGAAGGCAGTGCCGTGACCGTCCGCCCGGACGATCCTCTGCGCACCGTGTTCGCGCGCATGCGCTCGGCCGATGTCTCGCAGCTGCCGGTGATCGATGCGGGGGGCCACGTGGTCGGGTTGATCGATGAGAGTGACGTGCTCGCCTCCGTCCTGACCGATACGGAGGGGGCCGCGCATGCATTCGCGCGCGCCGTGAAGGACGTGATGGTGACGCGGCTGGAGACGATCCCGGCGACAGCGCCGATTGCCGAGCTCATCCCGCTGTTCCGCAAGGACTTCATCGCCATCGTGATGGACGGGGATCAGTTTCTCGGCATCGCGACACGGCTCGACCTCATCAATTACTTCCGCTTTGTGTCGTAATGGGCGAGCACACACCTCTGCGGTCATCCCCGCGAAATCGGGGATCTGGGTTGCTTCGTGAGAATGCATGCTGCGAAGGAACTGGGTCCGCGGTTTCGCGGGGGCGACCGGCCGATCGATCCGCCTCCTCCGACCAGCACGGGACATCATGAACCGACCGAACCAGCTACATTTTGCAACACGCTGCGTGCACGCCGGTCAGGCGCCGGACCCCACAACCGGCGCGGTGATGATGCCGATCTACGCGACCTCGACCTTTGTGCAGGAAAGCCCGGGCGTGCACAAAGGCTTTGACTATGCGCGCACCAAGAACCCGACCCGTATGGCGTTCGAGCGCTGCGTCGCCGATCTCGAAGGCGGAGCCGAGGGCTTTGCCTTTGCGTCGGGCCTTGCCGCCATCGCGACCACCCTCGAATGCCTCGATCATGGCGCGCATGTGGTCGCGGTCGATGATCTCTACGGCGGGTCGCGCCGTCTGTTCGAGCGCGTCCGCGTGCGATCGGCCGGCATGGAGGCGAGCTATGTCGACCTCACCGATGCGGCGGCGCTGGAAAAAGCCATTCGGCCGAATACGCGGCTCATCTGGATCGAAACGCCTACCAATCCGCTGCTCAAGCTGATCGATCTTGAACGCATCGCGACAATCGCGCACGCGCACGGGCTCTGGGCGGTGGCCGACAATACCTTTGCGAGCCCCTATGTGCAGCGTCCGCTCGAGCACGGCTTCGATCTGGTGGTGCATTCCACGACGAAATACCTCAACGGCCACTCCGACATGGTGGGCGGCGTCGCGGTGGTGGGTGAGAATGCGCAGCTGCGCGAGCGACTGGCCTTCCTGCAGAATGCGGTCGGCGCCGTCCAGGGCCCGTTTGATTCCTTCCTGGCCCTACGAGGTTTGAAGACGCTGGCGCTGCGCATGCAACGTCATTGCGCCTCGGCCTTGAGAATCGCGCAATGGCTGGAGGGGCATCCGAAAGTGCGGCGCGTGTTCTATCCCGGTCTGCCGAGCCATCCGCAGCATGCGCTCGCCAAGCGGCAAATGCGCGCGTTCGGCGGCATGATCTCGGTGGAGCTCAAAGGCACGCTCGATGATGCCAAGCGGTTCCTCGAACGTTGCCGCTTGTTCGCGCTCGCCGAAAGCCTGGGCGGGGTGGAGAGCCTGATCGAGCATCCGGCGCTGATGACCCACGGCTCGGTGCCGGCGCAGGTGCGCGCCGCCCTCGGCATCAACGACAGCCTGGTGCGTCTTTCGGTCGGCATCGAGGAGGCCGATGATCTCATCGCCGATCTCCAAGCGGCGCTCGGGTGATGCGGCGACATCGCCGCTCACCCTTTGCATGCCGCTTGATCAACGTCTCGCAGAAGGTGCCGGCGTCTGCTTCTTAACGTGGTGAGGCGCGACATGCTGCGGCAGTGGCGCGCTCGCGAACGCCGAGCGTCCTTGCGGACGGGGCGAGCTGAACTCCGGCATGAAGGGATTGTAGCCGGTTGTGTTCGTGTCATCTTGATGGTTGTCGCCGCTGTCATGGGCCATGGCTACGCCGCTGCCGAGGCCGAGCAGGACCGCAACGGTGATCATGCTGATCGTCTTCTTCATTATGAAATCTCCAAGTTTCTTAGTCTCCCTGCACCGGAGCTAGGAAGCCTCGTTGCGAGGACCCACTAAATTGCGATTTAGAAGACTAAATTAGATTTTAGGTGCGCGGATTTTTCGCCTGCCCTTGAGCACGTGCTCGGCACGTGCGTCCGCGGCTCAGCCTGGAGGAAGCCAAGACCTGATCCTCGACCTGGACGTGGAGCTAGCGCATGTTCCGATCGAAAGACTCACTCCAGTCGTCACCCGCGGGCATAGCCCGTCGAAGACGGGCGTAAACGCCCTTATGACCCGCGGGTCCATCATCTTCGTATCATCTTGCGAAGTGATGGATTGCCGGGTCAAGCCTGGTCAAGCCCGGCAATGACGCTGAAGTGGATCAATTCGACCGGAAACCACCTTAGGTGAGGCAAAGGGCCGTCCGTGAGCGGATGCCGCATGTCGAAAAATTGATATGGCGCAAGGCGTGCTTTTCGGCTCTCCTTACCATCGCCCATGCGGCAGGCTGGCATCGGAGATTACCCACATGAAGGTCGTCACAGCTTTCATCAAGCACTTCAGGCTTCAAGAGGTCTGCCAGGCACTATCGAGGCTTGACATCACCGGGATAACCATCACCGAGATCAAAGGCTTCGGTCGTCCGAGGGGTACCGAGTTCTTTCCCGGCGACGAGCCTGTGCTGAATTTCCTGCCGAGAATTCGCCTGGAGGTCGCTGTTGCGGACGATCTCGTCGAAAAAACGCTGGCTGCGATCAAGGGAGCGGTTCGCACCGGGCAGATCGGGGACGGCAAGATCTTTGTCACTCCGTTGGAGCACGCGGTCGACATTCGCAACGACGACACTGATGCGCAGACGATTTAGTTGTTGCAGCTTGGATAGCGTGCTCCGGCGGGCTGCGCCGGCTTTCGGGTCGCTCCCAAGCAAACGGCCACATAGGGGGCGGTCACAAATTGCGGGCGCTCAAAAAAATGAGGGCGGGCACAAGGCCCGCCCCAACGAAACGACGCTGAGGCTTTCTCACTCCCTGGCCTGCACGCGCACCATGTAGCTGTTGTGGTCCACGTACCAGACCGTGACCGGCGTGGTGGAATTGTCGATCCAGGTGCGCCGGTCGTGCGAGAACGGCTCGGGCAGCACATATTCGATCCAGCGCTCGGTCTGCGGGTTGAAGCGCAGCATGCGTCCGCCATGCAGCTCGCCGGCCCAGACCTCTCCGCGCTTATCGGGCATTGCCTCGTAGAAGGTCACGTAAGGGGTCGGCGGCCAGAACTCGCGGATCTGGCCCAACTTGACGTCGAGCTCGAGCAGCGCGCCGCCGCGTCCGCCGAACCAGGGATTGCCCTGGGCGTCGAAGCCGCCGCGTGCAGCCGTTGAATCACGCGAGAAGCTGTGCACCTCGGTGAGCTTGTTGGTGCGCGTGTCCAAGAGCTCGATCGAATCTCCGCCGCCCGCGGCTGAGCCGCCGGCCCAGAAATTCCCGTCTTCGGTGACGATGTTGTCGTAGGGCGCGGAGAGATTGATGGTGAAGGGTACGCGCTCGAGCATTTTCCCTGTCTTGGGATCGAATTTCTGCACGCCCTTGTTGCGCGCAAACCAGATGCCGCCGTCGGGCCCGACCGAGAAGTTGCCGAGCCCGGGTGTGTTGAGCGGCTCCTGGCCGCCGGTCACCAGCGGCATAACGGTGAATTGCCCGCTCGAAGGATCGAGCCGCACGATGTTGTGCGCCCAGTTCTCCGACGCCCAGACGATGTCGCTCTTGTCGACCGTGATGCGGTGCGTGCCGGGCAGCACGCCTTCGGGAGTCGCCGGCACCTGATATTCGGTGACGATGCCGGTCCTCGGATCGAGCTTGCCCATGAATGGCGTGCGGTGGCTCGAATACCAAATATTGCCCTTGGAATCGCCGGACACGTCGTGCGTCGCGAGCAGCACATGCGGCAGCTCGTATTCGGTCACCACCACATTGGTGGCTGCCCCGTGCGCGCGCGGAAACACGCGGATCTGCCCGAGCTTGCTGTTGGGCCCGCGCACGCGTGCGAGCCAATTGGCGATCATGTCCTCCTCTTCGAGCGTTCCGCGGGCGCGGCCGCGCACGATCAGCGGCGAGCCGCTGTAGTGCAGCATGCGGAACACCATGAGCTTCCAGCTGCGCTCATCGAGCGTATTGCGCATGATCTGCTCATAGCCGTGACAGCCTTCACCGCAGGTACGGCTGAAGGTCTGCTTCTCCTCAGCGGTGCCCGGCAGGTTGAATACCCATTCGGCCCCGGTCAGCTGTGAGAGGACATCGGGGGTCGGCGGCAGGAAGTCCGTCTGCGAGCGCCGCTGCAGCACGATGTCGTCGAGCTTCTGGCCGTTCGCGATTTTGGCATCGTCCCGCTGGTAGGGGAGGAACTCCAGCGGCTTGGCGATCCGCAGCGTATAGGCGCCGGCGTTGAGCTCGGGGAATTCGTACTTGCCGTATTGGTCGCTGTAGACCGTGGTGCGCACGGCATTCGCCGCGATCAACTGAACAGGGACGCCCTCGAGCAGCTCGCCGTCGGCGGCGCGCACGGTGCCGTTCGGCCCGCCGCGCAGATTGCCGCGCGGCGGCATCGGCGGAGAATTCTGCGCATTCGCGCGGTACCACGGATTGAGCGGCGGATGGGTCTCCTCGTAGCAGCAGCCGTTGTGCAGATAGGCGAGGAGGTCGGCGATGTCCGCATCTTTCAGCGTCGTGCCAAAGGACGGCATCTGTGCGGAGCCGTTACGGATTTGGTTGGCGACGTTCTCGTCGTTGACCGGCACGCCGGTCACCAGCGTTGTGCGGGTGAAGACGCCCTTGAGCGAGGGCGCCGGCGAGCCGGCCGCGCGTGTATAGTCGTTGTGGCAATTCCAGCATTTGTAATAGTAGAGGACCTCGCCGCGCTGCGGCCCGCTCTTGGCCGCAACGTTGTAGCCGACCACTTCCACGGAGCGCTGGAGATCGTTTGCGGCGGCGGCCGGAGCCGGTGCCGCGTGCGCCTCCTGCGCGCTTGCGCTCCCGCCCGCCAAGTCTCCAAAGTTCCAAGCAGCTGCGATGGCGATGCTGGCCGCAATGGCCATTAGGCGACTGACCTGCATTGGACTTTCTCCCCAGGATGCCGCGTCCCTTGTGGGACGTTCTGCAATTGACCAACCGCTATGCAAGAACAGGATGCGCCTTTCGGGACACGCCGGCAAGGCGGCCGACAAGAACTCAGTCCTTGAGGAGCTTTTGCAGGTGCTGTCGGCAGGCAAGGATGGTCAGTCCGGCGAGAGCAGCGATCGCGGCCAGCATCAAGAAGAAATTCGCCTTCTCCATGGTGTTCCAGAAGGTGCCGAGCCAGCCGGCGAGCAAATTGCCGGTGAAGCCGGTCGCAAGCCAAAGGCCCATGATCATGGAGACGAGCTCGGCGGGCGCCACCTTGGAGACGAGCGACAGGCTGATCGGCGAAAGGTAGAGCTCGCCCAGTGTGATCATGGCGAGGTAGGCGAAAAGCCACCACCAGCTCACCGCGTCTCCGCCCGCGGACCACGCGGCCGCGACCATGACGAAATAGGCGAGCGCGACGCCGAAGCAGCCGATCGCCATCTTGGTGATGGTCGACGGTTCCGTGCCGCGCCGTGCCTGCCGCGACCACAATCCCACCAGCAGCGGCGTGAAGGCGAAGATCATCACCGGGTTGAATGACTGGAACCATGTGACCGGGATCTCGCCGTGCCAGACCAAGAGATTAATGACCCGATCGGTGTGATCGTCGGCCCAGAGCGGGATGGTGTTGCCTTGTTGCTCATAGGTGGCAAAGAACAGCGTGGTCGGGACGAACAGCACGGCTAGTGCCGCGATGCGGCGCCAAATGGTTTGGTCAAGCCGCGCTCGGCCGAAATCGGCCGCCACCTTGTGCAATCGGTCGCGCGGCAGCGCGGCCTGGCCCCAGAGGTAAACCGCAAGCCCGATCGTCATGCCGACGCCTGCAGCCATAAAGCCGTAATGCCAGCCAACACCTTCCCCGAGCGTGCCGCAGATGAGCGGCGCAAGCGACGCCCCGATATTGATGCCGACGTAGAAGATCGAATAGGCACGGTCGCGCCGCGGGTCGCCGGGCGCGTAGAGGCCGCCCACCTGGGTGACGATATTGGGCTTGAACGCGCCGTTGGCGATGATCAGCGTCGTAAGGGCGAGCAGGAACAGGGACTCGAACGCCATCATGAAATGGCCGGCCGCCATGAGGGCCGCGCCGACTATGACAGTGCGGCGCTGGCCGAGCACTTGATCGGCGACCATCCCGCCGAAGAGTGGCGTGAGATACACGAGGCCCGTATAGAGGCCATAGATTTGCGAGGCGAAGGGCTGTGTGCCGAGCGGTCCCAGGATCGCTTCCAGCGCGCTGCGCAGAGCGGCGAGCCCGATCACCGCGTCGCCATGACCCTCGACCAGAAGATACTTGGTCATGTAGAGGACGAGCAGGGCGCGCATTCCATAGTAGGAGAAGCGCTCCCACATCTCGGTTGCGAACAAGAACGTGAGGCCGCGCGGGTGACCGAGGAAATCGCGGACTCGCCTGGAGCGGCTGATTTCGTCGGCGGTCGTGGTTATCATTGTGCGATGATCAAAAATGGGCGTGAGTCCAAGCCACCGGAGCCTACAGGATCGGCTCACGAGCTTACAGCTCTTGAGCATACAGATGAGGCGCGGAGCCGGCAGGGCCTGCCCCCACTATCGCGCGACCGGGCGGCTGCCTATAACCTACGAACAAATTGGGCACACGGCCGATAGAGGAGGTCTCGAATGTGGGCGAGCCTTTGTTGCCGAAGACTGATCGGCGCGTTGGTGCTGCCGGCGCTGCTTGTAGCCGCTCCGTTGCCGGTGCGGGCGCAAAATGATGCGGCGAGCTATCCGAGCCGGCCGATCCGCATGATTGTCGGTTTCGCGGCCGGAGGCGGCAACGATATTTTTGCCCGCCTGGTCGGGCAGAAGCTGTCGGAATTGCTCGGCCAGCCGGTGGTGATCGAGAACCGGCCGGCGGCGGGCGGGCGCCAATCGGCCGAATACGTCGCCAATCAGCCTGCCGACGGCTACACGCTGCTGGTGGGCGCGAGCGGCATGATGTCGGTTGCGGCGGCGGTTTATCCCAACCTTCGCTACCACCCGACCAAGAGCTTCATCCCGCTCTCCATGATCGCGAGCTTTCCGCTGATCATGTCGGTGCCGGTCAGCAATCCAGCCAAGAACGTGAGCGAGCTGGTCGCCTGGGCCAAGCAGCACCCGGACCGCGCCAACTACGCCACCACCTCGCCGGCATTCACGATCGCCACCGAGCTCTTGAAGCTCAAGACCGGCATGCCGGGGGTAGCCATCCCTTGGAAAAGCAGCACCGAGATGCTGCTCTGCGTGATAAGCGAGCAATGCCTCGTTGCGATCGCGGATGGGCCGCCCTCGGTGCCGATGGTCAAGGCCGGCAAGGTGCATGCGCTGGCGGTTACCGGCTCGGAACGTTCGCCCGAGCTGCCCGATGTGCCGAGCATGGCGGAGCAGGGATTCCCGGAGGTCAATATCCACCTGTGGAGCGGCGTCTTCGCGCCGGCCGGCACGCCGCCGGCGATTGCCAAGAAGCTCGAGGCCACACTGCGGCAGGCGATCCTTGCGCCTGACGTCAGCGACAAGCTCAAGGCCATGGCGGTCAATCCCGGCGGCACGTCATCGGATGATTTCCGGCGCATGATCGACGCGGATATCAAGGTTTATGAAAGCGTGGTGCAGGCGGCGCATTTGACCTTCGAGGATTAGGTTCCGCCGAAGCGCCCAGAGCTGAATTGCGCGGCGGGCCGATTCCGCTCTAGAACGCGTGCCGACCCGGGAGCGCAGGTGCGCAACGCCAAATTCAAAGGCGCCGCAATTATCAGGAGAGCGCCGCATGAAGCTCGATAACGAAGTCCCAGGCTGTTTCGGGCGCAAGGACCTGGTCTTTGCCGGATCTCCGGACGATGAAGGCCGCGCTTTCGGCTGGCTGAACTCGCTGCGCAAGCGCGGCGTCAGCTGGGACGATGCCAGCGCCCAGATCGCCTATTACCTCAAGTCGCGCAACGCGAGCGATACGCGGATCGAGGAGCAGGTCGAGCGCGCCGCCAAGTTCCTGAAGCCTTGGTTGCACGATTAGTCTCCTTGTCCCGGCCGAGCGCAGCGAGAGCCGGGACCGTTCCAGGCAACAGCGTCCGAAGATTGGAACGGTGCCGGGTCAAGCCCGGCACAAGTGTGATGCTTATTTCCCCTCGATCTCCTCGCGCAGGATCTCGAGATTCAGCCACTTCTCCTCCGCCGCAGCGAGCTCGCGCTGTGCGGTGGCGAGTGAATTGGAGACGTCTGCGAAGGCATTGCGGTCACGCACGTAGAGGCTCGGATCATCGAGCCTGTGCTGCAGCTCGCCAATGCGGCTTTGCAGGGTGGCAATCTGCTGCGGGAGCGCCTCGAGCGCATGCTTCTCGTTGAAGCTCAAGCGCCGGCGCGGGGGCGCTGCGGGCGCCGCCTCCGACGTCTTGGGCGCAGTCCTCGCAGCAGGGGCGGCGGGCTTTGCGGCGGCGGTCCGGCTCGCGAGGCCGCGCTGGGCCAGCATGTCGCTGTAGCCGCCGGCATATTCGGTCCACCTTCCGTCTCCCTCGGCGACGATCACGGCATTCACCGTGCGATCGAGGAAATCGCGGTCGTGGCTGATCAGGACGACCGTGCCCGAATAGTCCCCGATCATTTCTTCGAGCACGTCGAGGGTTTCGAGATCGAGGTCATTGGTTGGCTCGTCGAGCACCAGGAGGTTCGAGGGCTTGGCAAGCGCGCGGGCGAGCATCAAGCGCCCGCGCTCGCCGCCCGACAGCACGCTCAAGGGCGATCGTGCCTGCTCCGGGGCGAACAGGAAGTCGCGCATATAGCCCACCACGTGCCGCGACTGGCCGCCGATAGTGACGGTGTCGCCGCGGCCGTCGGTCAACGCCTCACTGAGCGTCCAGGCGGGATTGAGGGCTTCGCGACCCTGGTCGAGGGTTGCCATCTGCACATTGGCGCCGATCTTGATCTGCCCGCTGTCGGGTGCGAGCGCGCCGGAGAGCACATTGATCAGCGTGGTCTTGCCGGCGCCGTTCGGCCCGACGATGCCGATCCGGTCGCCGCGCATGATGCGCGTCGAGAAATCCGTGACGATCGGCCGTGCGCCGAACGACTTGGCTATTCTTTCAGCCGCGATCACCAGCGCGCCGGATTTCTCCGCCGCGGCTGCATCGATGACCGCCTTGCCGGCGGAGCGGCGATAATCGCGGCGCGCCTGCCGCAGCTTCTGTAGCTGGCCCAGGCGGCGGACATTGCGCTTGCGGCGGCCGGTCACGCCGTAGCGCAGCCAGTGCTGCTCGGCCTCGATCTTGCGCCCGAGTTTGTGCTGCTCGACTTCCTCCTGCGCCAGCACCTCGTCGCGCCAGGCTTCAAATGCGCCAAAGCCCTGCTCGAGCCGCCGCGCTTTCCCGCGGTCGAGCCATAAGGTCGCGCGCGAGAGCGTCGCAAGGAAGCGCCGGTCGTGACTGATGAGGACGAGCGCAGAACGGCGCTCCTTCAGTTCCTGCTCCAGCCATTCGATGGTGGCGAGATCGAGATGATTGGTCGGCTCATCGAGCAGCAGGATGTCGGGCGCTGGCGCCAGCACGCGGGCGAGCGCCGCGCGACGGGCCTCGCCTCCCGACAGACGGGCCGGATCTTCGTTTCCGGTGAGGCCGAGCGCTTCCAGTAGAAAGCGCGCCTGATGCGGATCATCGCCTGGCCCGAGGCCTTCCTCGACATAGGCGCCCGTGGTCGCATGCCCGGAGATATCGGGCTCCTGCGGCAGATAGCGGATCGTCGCCCCGGGCTGAACGAATCGGGCGCCGGCATCGGGCTCAACAAGGCCGGCGGCGATCTTGAGCAGGGTAGATTTGCCCGATCCGTTGCGGCCGACGAGGCATACCCGCTCTCCGGCTCCGACCGACAGATCGACGCCGTCGAGCAGCGGCAAGCTGCCGATTCGCAGGGAAATCTCGCTCAACTGGATGAGGGGAGGGGCCATATTGGAACAGACGAATGGACTTGGCGATCACAACAGGTGACGGAGGCAATGTGGCTTATCGCCTCACGGCAGGCGACGGCGCAAGCTTCAGCCGGCTCGCGCTTTGACAATTCGGCGCGTTCGAATTAATTGGGTCTTGTCGTCAACAACCGAAAGGAGGTGATCCAGTGTCTCATTATCACATGCCGGGAAGGGCTTCCGCGACCTGGATCTTCGTTTCGATCGAGGTTGCTGCTGCCTGACTTTTGAGTTTTTGCAGTCGGAAGCGAAAACCCGGCTCGATAATGGAAGGGCTGCCCGATGAGGGCAGCCCTTCGTGCATTTGGGCTTCTCGCCGCGTGTTGCGCAGGCAGAACCGCACGCGCATTTGTCCCGGCGATAGCGCGAAGACCCGCGTAAACGCACCGCGGAAAGCGACGATCTCCGACTACTCCTGCACCTCGACCTTGACCAGCGACGCACCGTGATTGTTGCCGAGCCAGAGGGTCGGCGGCGTCGTATTGTTGTCGACGAAGATGCGGCGCACGTTGGTGAAGCGCGGCAGTTGGTATTGCACGAACTCCCCGGTCTTGGGGTCGAGCCGCAGGACGCGATCGGCATTCATGCCGGCGGTCCACACATAGCCGTTCTTGTCCGCCATGGCGTCATAGGGGGCGAAAAAGCGGCCCGGCACTTCCCATTCCTGGAACTTCTCGGTCTTGGTGTCGAACATGCCGACCCGCTCGCCGGCGAACTCGCCGAACCAGATGCGGCCCTGATCGTCCATGCGTCCGCGGCGCGGGCGCGAATGCTTGGTCGGCGTCGGATAGAGCGTGACAGCACCGGTGTTGACGTCGATCTTGCCGATATTCTCAAGACCGAAATCGAGGAACCAGATGTTGTTCTGCTTGTCGGAGAAGATGCTGTAGGGAGCGACGCCCTTGAGCACGTCCCACGATTTGTAGAGCTGCGTGTCGCCGGTGGTCATGTTCATCTTGTAGATGCCGGGTACGCTCGGGTCCTGCAGCCAGATGGTGTTGTCGACGGTCCAATTCTGCACACCGAGCATCGCCTGCTGCGAATCCGCTTTGAGCAGCGGCGCCGGCAGCTGGATCATCTGAAAGGTCTCGCTCTTGCGGTCGAAGCGTGCAGCACCCGCCTGGAACATGAGGGCGAGCCAGAGATCGCCGTGCGGGTCGACCTCGAGATCGAGCGCGCCGGTCGGCCAACCCTGCCGCTGCATCGGCACCGCGTAGCTCTTGTAGGCCAGCGTTTTCGGATCGAAGCGGCCGAGGATCTGCCCGCTGAAGTCGCTGTGCCAAACAATGCCGTCGGCATCGACCATGACGTCGTGCGGCTGGATGGTCGAAGACGGCAGCGCATATTCGGTGATGATGACGTGCGTGCCGGCACCGGTTACGCGCGGCAATGTCTTGAGCGGCCAGGTGCGCTCGCCCTCGGAGCGATTGATGCTGGCGTAATAGGCGGCCACCTTCTCGGCATTGGGGACGAAGCGATCGAGATCGCGCGGCGCCTGGCGGATCTGCGGCTTCAAGGAGAAGCTGTTGTTGGAGTATGTCGACATGCGCTTGATGGTGTCCAGGAACTCCGCGGTATCGTGCGTCGAGTCCATGATGCGCTCGACCGTGTGACAATTGGTGCAGCCGGTAAGCGCCCGCTTCTGCTCGTCCGTTCCGGGCGCGCTCATCATCCATTCGAGATTGCTGAGCTGGGCGGCGAGATTCTTGGTCTTGACGAGCTTGACATCAATTGCGGTGCCCGTGCCGGAGGCGATGGTCACCGATTTCGGTCCATCGAGGTCGTAGCCGGCGGCGCGGATCGACAGCGCATAATCGCCGGCCCCGAGCTTGGCCGCCGGAAAGCTGAACTCGCCCTTTTCATTGCTCACCACGCTGACGGTGACGATGCCCTTCCGGGCGCTCACCACCACGCCTTCCATCGCGCCTTCCTCGGCGGAGGAGACTTTGCCGGTCAGTGCGGGCGGGGTTTTGGGATCGGCGAAGGCGGGGGCGGTGAGGCCAGAGAGGGTGAGGACTACGAAGGTCAAGGCGAGTACAAGCGAGCGCATGCGTATCTCCAGTTAAACCTTGTCTCAGCGGGAGCGCAGAAAATTCCTCCTTGTCGTCCCGGCCGAGCGAAGGAGAGCCGGGACCCATACTCCGGGGCCGATCGATGGCGCGTAGCGTATGGGTCCCTGCTTTTGCAGGGACGATGGCGTTAAACGCCGCCCGATCTCATCAATCCAGCGGCTCGAGCTTGACGATCGAGGCGCGGTGATTGTTGCCGACCCAGAAGGTCACCGGGTTGGTGGAGTTGTCGACGAAGACCCGGCGGATATTGGTCTCCCGCGGCATCAGATACTCGGTGACCTGACCGGTCTTGGGATCGAGCCGGTCGACAAGGTCATTCAGCATCGAGCCGGTCCAGGCCTCGCCGTTCTTGTCGACCACGACGTCATAGGGAGCCGACCAGGGCGTCGGCATCTTCCACTCCTTGAAGGTCTCGCTCTTGGTGTCGAACATGCCGATCTTGTTGCCGCGATACTCGCCGAACCACACGCGCTCCTGCGAATCCATCATGCCGCGGCGAGGTCCGGCCGGCTTGGTCGGCAACGGATAGAGCTTCACCTCCTCGGTCTTGGCGTCGACCCGTCCGATATAGTCGGCGGCGATGTCGGTGAAGTAGAGGTTGTTCTTGGAGTCGGGCATGATGTCGTAGATGTTGTGGTTCTCGCCGACCCCCGCATTCTTGAATGGCGCGATGGTCTCGATCTTGCCGGTGGCGACGTCGAGGCGATGGATGGCGGCAAAGCCGTTGTTCTGCGACCAGACCTTGCCATCGACGTCCTCGGACTCGGCCCGCACCATGTTGACCTGCGCCATGTCCTTGTTCATGTCCGGCGGCAGATTGAACACCTGGAACTGATCGGTCTTGGGATCGAACTTGGCCATTGCGCCCTGATACATCATCCCGATCCAGATGTTGTCGGACTTGTCGGCGTGCAGGGCGAGCATGCCGGTCGGCCAGCCCTTCTTCTCCTCCGGCACCGGGAATTCGGTCACCTTGCCGGTCTTGGGATCGAGCCTGCCGAAAGTCTGCTCGCCGAAGTTCGAGTACCAGGCAATGCCCTGACGATCGACGATGACGTCATGCGGCTCCGCAGTCGGGCGCGGCAGGTCATATTCGGTGATGATCACGTGGGTGGCTTTGCCCTTCGGCCGCGGCAGCGTCTGCAGCGGATATTGCCAGGTGTCATGCTCGCTCAGGTTGATGCTGGCGAGGAACTTGGCCATGGCCTGCTGAGCCTGCGTGCGCTGATCGCCGCGTTCCTCCAACAGCCGCTCCGCGTGCCGCTTTTGCGGATGGATCGGCATGCTTTGATTGGCGTAGCCGGCCATGCGCGGGAGCACTTGCGTGGCAAATTCGTTGGCATCGTGGGTCGAGCGTACGATGCGTTCGAGCGTGTGGCAGCTCACGCAGTTGGTCAGCGTCATCTTCTGCTGATCCGAGCCGGGCACGCTCATGATCCACTCGCCGTTGGAAAGCGTCGAGGCGAGCTTCTTGGGATCATCGATCTTGTGCAGCTTGACGTCGGCTGTGGCGGCCTTGTCGGCCGATACATCCGCCGCGAGCGCGCCGTCGGTGTCGTAGCCGGCGGCGCGGACCGCGAGCGTATAGTGCCCGGGCTCGAGCCGCGAAGCCGGGAAGCTGTAGTGGCCTTTCTCATCGGTCACCACCGTCACGGTGAAGCTTGCGCCGGTCCTGCGCGCGGTGACCAGCACGCCCTCCATGGCGCCTTCCTCCGCCGAGGAGACTTGGCCGGTCAGGGCCGCGCTTCCTTGGGCGTGCAGCGCCGCCGGCGGGGCCAAGCCGAAGCCAAGCGTCATGACGGCGGTGGTGACAAGCCACGTGCTCTTTATGCGCATGCGATTCTCCTTGGGATGTTTGGCAGGCTGTCCAACTATCTTGCTGGCCATTATCTTACGCAAGCGGGCCTCCCGGCCCGCGGCAATCGTTCGTAGGATAACCTGTTTGGGGGAAGCTGTGCAGGGGGCTATGGGACAGGGGGCTATCAGCGCCGCAGCTCAGCTTCGTCCTTCAACCAACTCGGCGGCGGGCCAATATCCGGCGGCTTGCCTGAATCGTGGGCCGCGGCCTTGTGCTGATACTCAAGCGCCATACGCCAGAGCTCGCGGGCCACTTCGCGCTCACTTGTGAAGTGCGCTTGCTGCGCGCAGGTTTGCGCGAGTTCGGCCAGGACCGCGTAGGGCTGCAAATACTGCGCCATTGTAACCCAGCATACCGAGCGCATCGGCGCTGTCGGTTCGCCAGTCGACATTGCAGCCGCCTATCAACAACCCTGAGAGCACCCCCAATGCAGCGGCGTCGTGCAGCTTGAAGATTGCCTTCGCTGGATTGTCGGTCGCGCTCTCAAATATCCAATTCCTCCGTGCTGGCGAATTCGGCGCGCTCCTGGATGAAAGCAAAACGCGCCTCGGCCTTTGTGCCCATGAGGCGCTCGACCGACTCGGCGGTCTCGCCGCGATCGTCGGTCACCAGCGAGACCTTGAGCAGCGTGCGCTTCTTCGGGTCCATGGTGGTCTCCTTGAGCTGCGCAGCCATCATCTCGCCGAGCCCCTTGAAGCGGCCGATCTCGACCTTGGCGTTGGCGTGGAATTCCTTCTTCAGGATCTCGTCCTTATGCTCATCATCGCGGGCATAGAAGGTCTTGCCGCCGTGGGAGAGTCGGTAGAGCGGCGGCACCGCCAGATAGAGGTGGCCGTTCTCGATCAGCTTCGGCATCTGCCGGTAGAAATAGGTGATGAGGAGCGAGGCGATGTGGGCGCCGTCGACGTCGGCGTCGGTCATCACGATCACCTTCTCGTAGCGCAGGTCCTCGTCGCGATAGTGGACGCCGGCGCCGGCGCCGAGCGCCTGCACGAGATCGCTGAGCTGCTGGTTCTGCGCGAGCTTGTCGCGCCCGGCGGACGCGACATTGAGGATCTTGCCGCGCAGCGGCAGCACGGCCTGCGAGGCGCGGTCGCGCGCCTGCTTGGCGGAGCCGCCGGCCGAGTCACCCTCGACGATGAACAACTCGGAGCCTTGCGCGGCCGTATTGGTGCAATCGGCGAGCTTGCCGGGCAGCCGGAGCTTGCGGACCGCGGTCTTGCGCGAAATCTCCTTCTCCTGGCGCCGGCGAATGCGTTCCTCGGCGCCGCTGATGACGAACTCCAAGAGCTTGTTGGCCTGGGTCGGATTAGCGGCGAGCCAATGGTCGAACGGGTCCTTGATCGCCTGCTCGACGATGCGGGCTGCTTCGGCGGTCGCGAGCCGATCTTTGGTCTGGCCCTGGAACTCCGGCTCGCGGATGAACACCGAGAGCATGCAGGCAGCGCTCGCCATCACGTCTTCGCTGGTCACCGGCGCGGCGCGCTTTGCCTGGTTGGTGCGCTCGGCATGGTCCTTGATGGCGCGCATGAGCGCGCTGCGCAGCCCTGACTCATGCGTGCCCCCCTCAGGTGTCGGGATGGTGTTGCAATAGGAGGAGAGGAACCCGTCGGCATCGGCCGGAAATGCGACCGCCCATTCGACGGTGCCGTGTCCGCCCGGTTTCTCCGACCTGCCGGCAAAGATATCCGGGTGGATGAGCGTTTGCCCGCTGATGGTGGCGGCGAGATAGTCTTTGAGCCCTTCGACGAAATGGAACTTCGCCTCGGTCGGCACATCGTCGCCGGGATGCAGGAGCTCGGGGGCGCAACTCCACCTGATCTCGACGCCGCCGAACAGATAGGCTTTGGCGCGCGCCATCTTGAACAGGCGCAGCATGTTGAAGTGGGCCTTGGCCCCGAAGATCTGCGGATCGGGCTTGAAGCGCGTGCGGGTGCCGCGCCGGTTGGCGACCTTGCCGAGCTTTTCCAGGCCTGATTTCGGCTTGCCGCGTTCAAAGACCTGCCGATAGAGCTGGCCGCCGCGTGCGACCTCCACTTCCAGGCGTTCAGACAAGGCATTGACCACGGAGACGCCAACGCCATGCAGGCCGCCGGAGGTCGAATACACCTTGGAATCGAATTTGCCCCCCGCATGCAGCGTGCACATGATCACTTCGAGGGCGGACTTCTTCGGAAATTTCGGATGCGGATCGACCGGAATGCCGCGGCCATTGTCGCTCACGGTGAGAAAGCCGTCGGCGGTCGCCTCGACCTCGATGAAATGGGCGTGGCCGGCCAGCGCCTCGTCCATTGAGTTATCGATCACCTCGGCGAACAGGTGGTGGAGCGCCTTTTCGTCCGTGCCGCCGATATACATGCCGGGCCGGCGGCGCACCGGCTCGAGCCCTTCCAACACCTCGATGTCGCGTGCGGTGTAGTCGCCCTCGGAACTGCCGCCGCGTGCGGCCGGACCGCCTTGAGCACGGCCACGCCCGGCGGAGCGACGCTTCGAGGCGGGCTCGGGCAGGTCGAATAAGTCGCGGTTCGCCGCGGCAGGCTTCTTGGCGGGTTTGGCCATATTTTCGGCTCGCTTGTTATCCAGTTCGTCGATCTTCATTATTTCTCGGGCTCGATTTCCGCTCTGCGGGCTGGAACCCGAATCATTGCGAATCAGCAAGACTATGCCACGTGGATGGCGGCTTCGTGGTCGCTGGCGCGAGCGACAGCGGTCGTCCGGGCCGAGCGCAGCAAGAGGCGGGACCCAGACTGCCGCGCGCTCTCGATGGCGCATGGATGAATGGGTCCCCGCTTGCGCATTGCTTGCGCAGGCACGACGGCATCGTTCGGACCGCGACGACGCGTGCGGCGCCTCACGCCCCGCTGGTCTGGAACACGATCCAGGAAAACAGCGCCGTGGCGGCGAGCACGACCAACGAACCTATGATCACCGGGGCCTGGGTGCCGCCGGTATCGGCGATCGCAATGCCGATCGGAAACACGATGGCGCCGGTGATATGTAGACCGGCCTGGATTTTTGCCAAGGGGCTCTTCTCGGCCAAGGGCACCACCCGGTAGTAGAGGCCGACCAGGAACATCAGCACGAAGCCAACGAGGTTCCAGTGTGCGTGCGCCGGGGCCAGGCTGAAATCGTTGCGGATTCCCATCACGATGCCGAAAACCATGCCGCACAAGAGCAACAGGGTGGCCACGCGCAACATCAGGGTCGAGATCATGGATGGCTTCTCCTTTGCGTCCTCACCGATCGTTGTTCCAAGAGCCTACTGCCGCATTTGGCGGATGACCGCGCCGACGATGTTGGAATAGTCGTCGGTCCACACCCACTGGCTGGGATCGTTCCTCTGACGCGGCCAGTACTTGGACCAGACGAGGTCGCCAAAATCGGCATCCTGCCGGGCGACCGCCGCAACTGTGCCGGTGAACAGATATTCGTTCATGTTCTCGGTGAAGTCGGAGCCGTCGTTGAGGCGCGTTACTGCGCCGTTCGCCGTCGCGATTCCGGTGACCACCGAGCCGAGCTCGAGATAACGATTCGAGATGTGGACTGCGACGATGCCGTGTGGGGCGAGCTTGGCGAGATAAAGCGCCATCGCTTCGCGCGTCAGCAAATGGATCGGGATCGCGTCGGAGGTGAAGGCGTCCACGTAGATGAGGTCGTAGGCGCCGTCGGGAGCGTCCCCCAAGGTGAGGCGCGCATCGCCCAGCATGATCGGGACATCGCTCCGGCAGGCGGATAGGAAATGGAACAGGCCGGTATCGCGGGCGATGTGAATGATGGCGGGATCGATCTCGTAGTAATGCACGGTATCGGCCGCCTGTGCGCGGCAGGCAAGGGTGCCGGTCCCGAGACCGATCACCGCGTATCGGATGGCTTGCGGATTGCGGGCGCGGACGGCGTCCATGATTTGCGCCATCGCGGAGCCATCCGAATAGTAGGTCAACAGGTCAGGCCGGCCGCTGACCGGATTGCCGTTCGCATCGCGGATGCGCTCGGCGCCGTGCATCGTGGTGCCGTGGCTCAAGACGCGGAACCTGCCGTCGGCCGATTCCTCGACCCGAGCGACACCAAAGAAGCTGCGCACCGAATAGGTGTCGGCGCTGTCGATATATAGGCGATCGATGAACAGAGCGACCGCGATACAGGCCGCAAACGGCACCGGAGCGGACCAGAACAGCACCGCCACTCCCAGGAGCGAGCCGATGATCCAATCAAACCGGGTCTCCTCGTAGTCGGGATGATAGGCGTGCAACGCGACCATCATCAGCACTGTGGCCAAAACCATGCCGATCGCCGCGAGGCGGCTGCGGGGCTCGGGTGGCAGCTTGAGCCCAGGCCGGCACAGCCCCGCCAGCACGATGAGGATCGGATATTCGGCGACCCAGCTGAACGTATAAGGCGCGATGAGGCCGGCCGCGATGCCGCCGATCATTCCGCCGGCCGCCATCCACAGGTAGAATATGGTGAGATGCTGGCCGGGCGGGCGACGGCGCGCCAGCTCCCCGTGACATACCAGGGCATTCACGAAGAACGCGCCGCAATGGACCGCGACCATGCCGATGATGGTCTTGACCGGATCGAAGACGATGACGCCGACGAGCACGAGGATGAATGCCGGCTGCAGGGCAACTGCAAGCCGATGCGGGATGAGCGGGTGCCGCTGGAATACGATGACCAGGGTCAGGAGATAAAGCGAGAGCGGCAGCACCCAAAGCAGCGGAACTGCCGCCACGTCGGTCGAGATATGGGCGGTGACCGCGATCAAGAGACCCGAAGGCACCGCGGCGAGCGCGCACCAGATGAGGCCATCGCGGAGGGTTGGTGCGTCGGTCGCGCTGTGCGTCGTCCCTGCGGAAGCAGGGACCCATAGTCCAGTGCCTCTCGATGGGTCGTCGGCTATGGGTCCCGGCTCTCCCTCCGGTCGGCCGGGACGACCCGGAGAAGGCGCATGCCAAATCCAAGCGCCGCCCGCAACGATCAACGCGATCAGGACCAAGAAGCCGATCGCCCAGAGCCGTGATTGGCTGCTCAACGGAATGAAGGGTTCGATCAGGAGCGGATAGGACAGCAGTGCCAGAAAGCTCCCCGCATTGCTGGCGGCATAAAGGAAGTACGGATCGCCGGCGGCCGGATGGTCGCTGCGGAAAAACCATGCCTGCAGCAGCGGCCCGTTGGCGGCGAGCGCGAAGAACGGCAGGCCGATCGAGGTGGCGAACACCCCGATGAGCCACAGCGCTTGGCCGCTCGCCGGCGGGCGGCCCTCGCCGAGCGCGAGCGGCAGCGTCAGGGCGGCCGCGATCATCAGCGCGGCATGAGCGAGGACCGAGCCGCGCAAAGAAGCGTAGCGGGCGAGAAGATGCGCGTAGGCATAGCCCAAAAGCAGCATCGCCTGAAAGAACACCATCGCCACCGACCAAACCGAGGGCGAGCCGCCGAGCCGAGGTAGCACCATCTTGGTGAACATCGGCTCGATCAGGAACAGCAGTGCCGCGCCGAGGAAGATGGCGGCAACGTAGGTTGCCATGAGGGCGCGTGTCGGATGCGCAGTCGGTGCGCCGATCTCGGAAGCCATGCGGCTGCTCTACGCCTTTATCTGCTCCGGGGCGACCTTGGGCTCACCGCCCTGTTCCGCCACCCATTGCCTCAGATCACGGAAATGCTGATGCAGCTGATCGAGCGCAAAGCCGAGCGTGAAAAGATGCTCGAGCTCATCGCTCGGCATGCTGCGCGTCAGGCCTTCCTGGCGGATCGCGCCGATCTCGGCCACATAAGCCTCGAATGCCGTCTCGGCGGCTGTGAGGGGCGGCGGGATGCTGCGCGCGATCAGCGCCGCAGAGCAGTCGCGCAGATAGGCCGCGGCAGCACCGGCAAGACGCGCGAGTGGGGCACCGAGGCGCGGCCGCACGAAGGCCGGCAGCGGGATCATGGCGGCGCGCCCGACGATCACCAGGTCGTGGCGCAGCCGCAGCAGCGTGCGCAGGAGGGGCCCCGGATCCGGCTCTGAGATGAGCTGGCTCATGCGCTCGCGCTTGGTTTCGGCGTAGATCACGTCGAGCCGGGCGATTGATTTTCCGAGCCGCTCCTGGATGCGCGAGATCGCGGCCATATCGAGGCCGCCGGTAAAGCCGGCAAACAAATCCTCGAGCGCTTGTGCGGTCAGGTCGAGCATGCGGGCGGCATCCTCGACCGCAAGCGTATGCGCGCGTGCCGGGAATACGGTGAGCGAGACCGCAAGGCCGGTGAGGGCGCCGAGCGCCACCTCGACCACGCGGTAGAAGGCGGATTCGATCGGGGTTCCGTGGGTAATGGTCGGGGCGAGCACCACGATGGCTGCAGTCGCGGTCGCAGCGTTGAAGCTCGGATTGATCGCAGCGAGGATCACCAGCGGTGCCATCGCTATCGCGAGCACACCGAGCACCGCAAGCTCGCTTTCGTGCGGGATCAGTGCCGCCACGGCGCCCGCAAAGACAGCCCCGCCCAAGGTGCCGATAAAGTAGTCGATCGTCGCCTTAAGCGATCGGCCGATGCTGGTCTGGGTGACGATGATGGCCGTCAGCACCGTCCATAGCACCAGCGGCACGTGCAGCGACTGCCCGATGATGAGCGACAGGACCGCCGACGCCGTGACCCGCACGCTGAGCCGCAACGCGGCGCGGTGGTCGCGCGCCATTGTGCGCAATATTGTCGGCAAGCTTCGGAACCGGCTCATCTCGCCTCCGCGCGCGGGGACAGCATCGTAATCTTCGCGGCAAAGCAAGATTGACGATCGGGTGGGTTGCGTCTATAGGCCGGCCCTATGATGAGGATCATGACGAGGATCGCGCGACAAAGCCGGTTCCGCCGCCGTGCCCGGATGCTTCCGCGCGCGTGATCTCGTATTGCGCCGCCGGAGAATTCAGGCGGTGTCCCGTGCCAAGCTCTTCCGCAGAATTCCTCCAGCGTCGACGTGTTGAACACAAGGCGTGGCCCACGGGCGCGTCGTGGTCGAAAGATGGAGGTTCTGATGCCGGAGACCAAGGCCAAAATCGGGGTGCTCGGCGCCTCGGGCTATACGGGCGCGGAACTGGTGCGCCTGTTGTTGCGCCACCCGCACGCCGAGATCACGCTCCTGACGGCCGACCGGCGCGCCGGGCACGAGATGCGGGACGTGTTTCCGCAGTTCGCACCATTCGCGCTGCCCAAGCTCGCGTCGATCGACAGCGTCGATTGGGCGAGCGCAGGTCTCGATCTGGTGTTCTGTGCGCTGCCGCATGGCACGACCCAGAAAGTCATCAAGGAGCTGATGGGCAAGGCGCGCGCGACCAGAGTGGTCGATCTGTCGGCCGATTTCCGCCTCGCCGATCTTACCGCCTATGCGCGCTGGTATGGCCATGCGCATCAGGCCAGCGAGTTGCAGAGCGAGGCGGTGTATGGTCTGGTCGAGGTCTATCGCGAGAAGATCAGAGCTGCGCGCCTCGTCGCCAATCCGGGTTGCTATACGAGCTGCGCGCAGCTTGCGCTGGTTCCGCTCCTCAAGGCGCAGGCGATCGATCCGGATGAGATCGTGATCGATGCCAAGTCGGGCATGACCGGGGCCGGGAGGGCCGCCAAGGAGGACATGCTGTTCTCGGAGGTGTCCGAAGGCATCCACGCCTATGGGGTCGGCCACCACCGGCATATGGCGGAGCTCGATCAGGAATTCTCCCGTGCGGCTGGCCGGCAGGTGGTGGTGAGCTTTACTCCGCACTTGGTGCCGATGAATCGCGGTATCTTATCGACCATCTATGCGCGGGGCCGGCGCGCCAGCGCTGCCGAGGACATCCATGCAATCCTCGCGAAGACCTACGCCAACGAGCCGTTCGTGCATGTCCTGCCGTTCGGGTCGGTGCCGCAGACGCGCCATGTGCGCGGCTCCAACATGACCTTCATCGGCGTCGTGAAGGATCGGGTCGCCGGACGTGTCATCATCGGGGCTGCGCTCGACAACTTGGTCAAGGGCGCATCCGGCCAGGCGGTGCAGAACATGAACCTGATGCTCGGATATCCCGAGACGACGGGGCTCGAGCAGGTGGCGTTGTTTCCGTGAGGAGGCGAGCACGGTGCGCGACATCAAGGAGTTCATCGGCGTGCTGATCCGGGTGACCGGCGGCGGGGAGACCACGGAAAGATTCACACAGAAGGTCCGGCAATAAGGAAAAGTGAAATGAACTGGCAGCTGTTCCCCGCCTTCCTGCTCATCACTCTGGTGCTGATCTTGATACCGGGGCCGGTGGTGACGCTTGTGATTGCGACCAGCGCCAGCAAGGGCGTGCGTGCGGGGCTGATCACCGTCGCGGGCAGCGCGAGCGGTTTGGCGGTTTCGCTCACCGTGATCGCGATGGGCTTGAGCTTTGTCCTGAAACACGCGCTTTTCTGGTTTGACGTGCTGCGCTGGGCGGGCGCCGCGTATCTCATCTGGCTCGGAATACAAGCTTGGCGTGGAGCAAGCCACGTCGCCCCAACACCGCCGCGTGATCACGTGCATTTCGGTCGCGGCTTCCTGGCTGCGCTGTTGAACCCGAAAGTCATCGCCTTCTTCACGGCATTCCTGCCGCAATTCATCGATCCGAGCCTTCCGGTGGGACCTCAACTCGCCATCATGGCGGCGGTTACGGCCGGGCTGGCGGCGCTGAGCGATTCCACCTGGGCAATCCTCGCCGGCCTTGGCCGAACCTGGTTCCTGCACCCGTCGCGGACAAAGCTGCTCGGCCGGATATCAGGCCTCACCCTGATCGGCGGCGGCATATGGCTGTCGCTCTCCCGCCGACCAGTGTGAAGATTCTCATCCCGTGGCCGCTCGCCGGTGTGGCCCGGCTTTGGTGACGGGAAAGACGAGCTGGGAAACCGGACAAGGCCGGCTGAATAGAAACCCTTGCACCTGCTGGCAACCGGCGGCGCGCACCAGCTGCAACTGCTCGACGGTTTCGACCCCCTCGGCGACTGTCACGACGTTGAGCTCCCGGCCGAGATTGGCGATTGCGCACACGATGGCGCTGCAATCGGCGCGGAACGGCATCTCGCGGACGAAAGACTGGTCGATTTTGATCTTGTCGAAGGGAAACAGGCGCAAATAGCTGAGCGAAGAATAGCCGGTGCCAAAATCATCGAGAACGATAGACGCGCCGAGGTTCTTTATCTGATGTAGCAGCGAAATATTGCGTTCGTTGTTCTGCAACAACACCGATTCGGTGATTTCGAGCTCCAGGCGGCCGGCCGGCAGGCCGGAGTCGTTGAGGGCTTGCGCGACCGTTTCAACGAGATCGCCGGTTTGAAACTCTCCGGGCGACAAATTCACTGCGACGCGCACTGTCTCTGGCCAGGCGACGGCGTCGCGGCACGCTCTCATCAGCATCCATCGATCGATTGCTGTGATGAGACCCCGCTCCTCCGCGACCGGAATAAAGCGGTCCGGCGTGACGATGCCGTGGTGGGGGCGGTGCCAGCGAATGAGCGCTTCGACGGAGCAGATCATGCCGTCATCGGCATTGACCAGGGGCTGATAATAGGCCTCGAACTGCCCCTCGGACAAAGCCTTGCCGAGGTCTACCTCGATCGCGCGGCGCAGCCTCAGCTCACGATCCATTTCCGGCTCGAAGAAACGGTAGGCGCTGCGGCCCTCCGATTTGGCGCGATAAAGCGCAACATCGGCGTTCTTCAGCAGGTCTTCAGCTGACAAGCCATGATCCGGGGCCATGGCGATCCCGATGCTGGTGCCGACCAAGATGCGATGTCCGTCGATGTGGTGCGGCTGTTGGATCGCGGCGAGGAGCCGCTCAGCAAGGCATGTGGCGTCTTCGCGCTGGCTGGTTCCGGCAATTTGCAAAATCGCGAATTCGTCGCCGCCGAGGCGGCCTGCCGTATCCGGCTGCACCACCACGCTCTGGATGCGCGCCGAGATCGATTTGAGCAGAGCATCGCCGACCGGATGACCGAGCGAGTCGTTGACTGCTTTGAACAAGTCGAGGTCGAAAACGAGGATCGTGTAGCCTTTGCCGGTCGCGTGATAGCGTTGCAGCGCCTCGTCTGCCCGCTCCCGGAACAGCACTCGGTTGGCGAGGTCGGTCAGGGAATCATGCCGGGCCATCCGCGCAATGCGCGCTTCGCTGCGCTGCCGCTCGGTGATATCGTCGTGGGTCGCCACCCAGCCACCGCCCGGCATCGGCTCGTTGGTCACCTCTATGATGCGGCCGTCGCGGAGACGGATCGTATCGTGGGTGGTGAGCCCTTGCGCCAGCCGCTCGCGGACGTGGGCGAACGGGTCGGGGTCGCCGCTGAAGTGGGCGGTGGAGTGGATGTGGCTGAGCAGGTCGGCGAAGCTGACGCCTGGTTGCGCTAGTTGCTGCGGAATCTGGTAGATCGCGAGGTAGCGCTGGTTGCAGACCACGAGTCGGCCGCCTTCGTCGAACATGCACAAGCCTTGCGACATGTTGTTGAGTGCGGCATCGATTTGCGCGTTGGCGCGGACAAGCGCATGCGATTGCCGGCTCAAGGCAACCTCGCGTTCTGCAAGGGAGGCTTGCGAGAGGGAAAGCTTGCAGAACTGGAGGTACAAAGCCCAGAGGAGGAGGCCGGAGCAAATCAGCATCAGGCCGGCGCCGGCGACGATCATCGTCCCGCGATGGCGCCAAGCCGCGAGCGCCGCGGCTTCCGATTCTGCAGCGTTGACCACGAACGGATACCCGGGGACCTGACGAACCGCGATGTAGCGGGGCTCATGGTCGAAGTAGCCCTCAGATCGAAAGTAGCCGCTCCCGTGTGCGACGGCATCGTACCAGGGAGATCCGTTCGGCAGCTTGTCTCCCGCCCGATCGATCGCATCCGGATAGCGCAGCAACACCGTCCCGTCGCTGCGCAGAAACAGAAACGAGAGGTCGGGCAGCGACCCCAGGGCATTATACATGTGCCGGAAATATCCGACGTCCAGGCCGATCACCAAGATGCCGAGGAAGGTGCCGTCATCGGCTGCGAGTCGGCGGGAGAAAAACAGCATCTTCGCGCCGTCGCCTCGGCTCTTCACCAAAGGGTTGATGTAGAGACCGCCCGATGCGTTCGCCTTATGGACGATGAAATACTCGCGGTCATTGACGTCGATGTCGATGGCCGGCCAATCCTTCGAATCGGCTATCGTATGGCCCGCCGCGCTCACCACGGCGAAAATCGCGCCTTGTGGCAGGCGCGCCGTCCGATCGGCCAACTCCTGATGGAGTTGCCGCGAACGCAGCGTGGTCGCAAATCCGGTAGGATCAAGTTTCTCCGCAGCGGAGAGATGCTGGCCAAAATCGATCAGCATCGCATCGATAGCCTTGACCGACTGGGCGGTTTGCGCCGCCAGAATTGTGGCCACGTGACCCACGTCGCGAGAGGTGTCCTGCACCGCGTCCACGCGCAGGGCCCAGATCGTCAAGCCGATCGCCAGCACTGCGACCGCGATAAGTGTCGCGGCGACGCCAACCAAGATTTGAAACTGCCGCGTACCGGCGAGTTGGCCGGGTGAGGCCTCGCCAAATGATGCGGGTGCCCGAATATCCGCCGCCCGGCTCGATAAACCCGAAACCTGGGCCGGCCGGGGATTGCGGGACGGGAACTGCATGCGAGCCCCCGATCCAAATCTGTTAGAGGTGGTTGCCTGCGCGACTACCCACCCTGACACTTACGTATAAAGGCGGTGTTAAAAGGCGATAAGAACAGGCTGCTTCGCGCCGCACGACTGCAGGCGTGCACCATTTGTTTACCTGGCCGGCCTGGTGCTCCTCGTCGAAGTTGCTGCCAACCTAGACAGCCGAGGCCCAGGTCAGCCTCAGCCGCGCACCTTCACGTAGCTTCCCGGTGCATCTTCGATCGGCGCCAGCACACCGCCGCCGGGCGTGCGCGCCGGCACTTCGGTGGCATCGATCGACTTGAGCCAGGCAAGCCAATTCGGCCACCAGGAGCCGGGATGTTCCTCGGCACGGGCAAGCCAGCGGTCGAGGTTGGCGCTGGTGGGCTTGGGGCCGGTCCAAAATTGATACTTGTGCCGATCCGGCGGGTTGATCACGCCGGCGATATGGCCGGAGCCCGCCAGCACGAACCTGACCGGCCCGCCAAAAAACTTGGAGCCAAGCAGCACCGATTTGGCCGGCGCGATGTGGTCCTCGCGGGTGGCGAGATTGTAGACCGGCACCTTGACCTGCTTGAGATCGAGTTTCTCGCCGCCGACCATCATCTCGCCCCGCGCCAGCTTGTTCTCGAGATAGCAGTTGCGCAGGTAGAAGGAATGGTTCGCCGCCGGCATGCGCGTGGCATCGGCATTCCAATAGAGGAGGTCGAACGGCATCGGCTCCTTGCCGCGAAAATAGTTGTTGATCACGTACGGCCAAATCAGGTCGTTGGAGCGCAGCAGATTGAATGAATTGGCCATCTTGGAGCTGTCGAGATAGCCGCGCTCGGCCATCTGCCGCTCCAGCGCCGCGATCTGCTCCTCGTCGGCGAAGACTTTGAGGTCGCCCGAATAGGTGAAGTCCACCTGGCTTGCGAAGAACGTCCCGGAGACGATGCGCGGGTCGCGATCGGCCGCCATGTAGGCCAGCGTTGCCGCCAGCAGGGTGCCGCCGACGCAGTAGCCGATGGCGTGCACCTTGGACTCGGCGGTCGCCTGCTCGATGACGTCGAGCGCGGCGAGTGGCCCCTCGAAGATGTAGTCCTGAAAGCCCTTGCCCGACAGGTGTGCGTCGGGGTTGACCCAGGATATGCAGAACACGGTCAGTCCCTGATCGACACACCACTTGATGAAGGAGCGGTCGGGGGTGAGATCCAGCACGTAGAATTTGTTGATCCAGGGCGGCACGATAAGGACCGGGTGCTGTAGCACATTCGCAGTCGTCGGCGCATACTGGATGAGCTGCATAAGGTCATTCTGGTAAATGACCTTGCCGGGCGTGACCGCCAGGTTGCGTCCCACCTCGAACGCATCGGTCTTGGTCTGACGGATGCGCAGGTCCCCGCCGCCGGCGGTGATGTCCTCGGCCAGCATGTGCATGCCGCGCGCGAGATTCTCCGCATTGGTGGCGAGCGTCTCGCGCAGCAGCTCGGGATTGGTGAGGACGAAATTGGAGGGCGCAAGCGCGTTGGCGATTTGGCGCGTGTAGAATTCCGCTTTCTGCAGGGTCAGCGGATCGAGTCCCTCGGCATCCTGCACGAGGTGATTCGCCCAGGCGACCGTCAAGAGGTAAGCCTGCTTGAGGAAATCAAAGAAAGCGTTGCTCGACCATTCGGGATCGGTGAAGCGCTTGTCCTTCGGGCTCGGCTGCGCCACCGGCTCGGTCTTTTCTCCGGCCATGCGCTTGACGGCGGCCGACCACAGGTCGAGGTAGGAGCGGGCGAGATTGAGCTGCAGATCGAGCGCGCGCTGCGGATCCTTGAGCCAATATTGCCCGACTTGGCCGAGCGTTTTCACGACGTCGATGAACTCGGCATATTCCCCGGTTATACGGCCTTCCTCGCGCGGCTTCAGATAGGCGGCGAGCGCCTTGCCGCCTTCCTCCACGACCCGCGCAAGGTTGTGCGCGAAGAGCTCGATGTCGAGCGAGGTGCCGGCTGCCGGCGGCGTCGCCCCGTTCCCGTTTTTCAAGCTGCCGTCTCGGCCTTTGCGCATGGCCCCCGCACTCTCCGTCCGTCCTGTTGTGGTTGGTCCGTTGCTGACCGCCGCTTGGCTTTGAGATGGTCGTGCCGGGCATGTTCGCAAGCTCGACCGCAATCCGCGCGCGCGGCTCTTGTGGCATACGCTTTTCAGATTGCGCTTTTCAGATTGCGAGTGGCCTGGCGCCGTAGTTAACTGTTTCTTAGACCGTGCTTGGCTCTTATTGCTAGTGGATGCTAGATCTCACGCCTAGTGCTTTGAGTTATAAGGTTTTCCCGGAACAGGTGTTGGCCGGGGTGGCGTCATCTCGAATCCGGGGCGTGCGCCCACTTTCGGCCGCGGATGTGTGGGAAGAAGCTGGCGGCTACCGGGCAGAAGGGGCGCCTTGATGAGGGCCTTTTGGGGGGATGGGGCTGCGCGGCCTCGGCCTTAATGGATCAATCGATGAGTCTTCGAGGGCGCAGAGAGCTGCCGGTCCAGCGGCGTGTGGCCGTAGCGGCGTTGCTGATATGCGCGGCCGTTTTGTCCGGGTGCTCGAGCGTGATCGAGGATCATTTGCCGACTGCGGCGGGCGGCTTGCCCGACAATGCGCCGCCGCGGCCGACCGCTGAGACCGACTATCCGGCGGTGCACAACATGCCGCCGGCGCGGGCAACCACGCCGCTCAGCTACGATCAGCAGAAGCGGCTCGAGGACGATCTGATCGCGGCGCGCAACAAATACGGTACCAAGGACGACACGCCGGCCGCCACCGGCTCGACCCCCAACGGCTCGCTCGGCAATGGCCCTAATGCCGACGGGAAAGCTGGCAGCGTCCAGAACCCGTGATAAAAGACTCAGCACCGGAGTGCCGCCGATTTGACGTTCCTGCACCGGCTGCCGCGAGCAGCCGTCAGGAGCTGCACATCGAGAGCGGCGCCAGGATCATAGAGTTGCTAGAGCCTTTGTTTCCGAAATCTGTGGCAGAGGGTGCCCACATGCTGTTGCGAAGCTCGGAGACCGGGCGCTAGCGCCGGAGCCCACGCAGATGGAAGAATTTCACCGCATCCGCCGATTGCCGCCTTACGTCTTCGAGCAGGTGAACCGCGCCAAGGCGGCCGCTCGCAATGGCGGGGCCGATATCATCGATCTCGGCATGGGCAATCCTGACTTGCCGGCACCGGAGCATGTTGTCGAGAAGCTGAAAGAGACGATCGGCAAGCCGCGCACCGACCGCTATTCGGCCTCGCGCGGGATTCCCGGGTTACGGCGCGCCCAGGCGGCCTACTATGCGCGGCGGTTTGGCGTGAAGCTCAATCCCGAGACCCAGATTGTGACGACGCTGGGTTCCAAGGAGGGCTTCGCCAATGTGGCCCAGGCTATCACGGCGCCCGGCGATGTGGTGCTGGTGCCCAATCCGAGCTATCCGATCCACGCCTTCGGCTTCCTGATGGCCGGCGGGGTCATTCGCGCGGTGCCCTCCGACCCGACCCCGGCCTTCTTTCAGTCCTTGGAGCGGGCGATCACCCACTCCATTCCCAAGCCCATCGCCGTGGTGGTGTGTTACCCCTCCAATCCGACCGCGTATGTGGCGGAGCTCGATTTCTACAAGGATCTCGTTCCGTTCGCGAAGCGGCACGGGATCCTGGTGCTTTCCGACCTCGCCTATGCGGAAGTCTATTTCGACGACCATCCGCCGCCCTCGGTGCTGCAGGTTCCGGGTGCGATGGACGTCGCGATCGAGTTCACATCGATGTCGAAAACCTATTCGATGCCGGGTTGGCGCATCGGCTTTGCGGTCGGCAATGAGCGCGTCATTGCCGCGCTGGCGCGGGTGAAGTCCTATCTCGATTACGGGGCTTTCACGCCGATTCAGGTGGCAGCAACGGCGGCGCTCAACGGGCCGGACGAGTGCATCCGGGAGATGCGCGCGATTTACCAGCGGCGGCGTGACGTGCTGGTGGATTCCTTTGGCCGCGCGGGCTGGCAGGTGCCGGCGCCGCGGGCCTCCATGTTCGCCTGGGCGCCCTTGCCGGAGCCCTTCCAGAGCGTCGGCAGCATCGAATTCTCGACGCTCTTGGTCGAGAAGGCGGGCGTTGCGGTTTCGCCCGGTATCGGCTTCGGGGAATATGGCGAGGGCTATGTCCGCATCGCGCTGGTCGAAAACGAGCAGCGCATTCGCCAGGCCGCGCGCAACATCCGTCGCTTCCTTGAAAGCGCGCCGGAAAAGTTGCACAACGTCGTTCCGCTTGCCAAACGCGGTTAGCCGCGTATCCCTCCCGGAAGGCACCATGGCCGAACCACTGAAAGTGGGCCTCGCCGGATTAGGCACGGTCGGCTCCGCCGTAGCCTCCATGCTCACCCGCTCGCAGGCCATGCTTGCCGAACGCGCCGGCCGCGGCATCATGCTCGCGGCCTATACGTCCAAAGATCCCCCGAAGGACCCGGCACTCGATCTTTCCAAGGCCCGCAAGGTGACCGATCCGGTGGCGCTGGCGCACGATAGCGGGATCGATGTGCTTGTGGAGGTGATGGGCGGGGCAGGCGACCCGGCCAAGAGCACGGTCGAGGCAGCGCTATCGCTCGGCAGGCCCGTGGTCACGGCCAACAAGGCGCTGTTGGCGCGGCACGGGGGCAGCCTGGCAAAGCTTGCCGAAGCCCATAATGCGCGGCTGAATTTCGAGGCGGCGGTCGCCGGCGGCATCCCGATCGTCAAGACATTACGCGAGGGGCTGGGCGGCAGCCGTATCGCCCGCATCTATGGAATCCTCAATGGCACCTGCAACTACATCCTCACGCGCATGCAGAGCGAGCGCCTGTCGTTCGCGGAATGCCTGAAGGAGGCGCAGCGCCTCGGCTATGCGGAAGCCGATCCGACCTTCGACATTGGCGGCTTCGACACCGCCCATAAGCTCGCGATCCTCACCAGTCTCGCCTTCGGCACCGAGATCGATGCCGACGCGGTGCATGTGGAAGGCATCGAGAAGCTCTCGCTCGCAGATCTCGAAGCCGCCGACGAGCTGGGTTACCGCGTCAAGTTGCTGGGCGTGGCGCAGCGCACCGAAGTCGGCATCGAGCAGCGCGTGCATCCGACCATGGTGCGGCGTGGGACCGTGATCGCCGAGGTTGATGGCGTCACCAATGCGGTCGCGATCGATGCGGATACAATGGAGCTGACCTTGATGGGACCAGGCGCCGGGGGAGCCGCGACGGCCTCGGCCGTGGTCGCTGACCTGGTCGACCTCGCGTCGGGTCGCCGGGTCGCGGCCTTCGGCCGGCCCGCCGCCGCCTTGGTCAAGCCGCAACGCGCGCCCATGCAGCGTCACGAAGGCGGGTACTATATCCGCCTCGCGGTCGCCGATCGCACCGGCACGGCGGCAACAATTGCGCGGCGCATGGCGGAAGCGAACATCTCGCTTGAATCCATCATGCAGCGCGGCCGCGACCGCAGGCCTCATGGCGGCGAGGACCCGCAGCGGGTCGACAAGCCGGCACTGGTCGTGCTGATCACCTATGCGACCTTCGAGGATGCGGTGCGTCGGGCGCTTGCGGCAATCGAGCAGGATGGTGTGCTGACCGAGAAGCCGCAGGTGATCCGCATCGAAAAGAGCTAGTGCACTTTTTCAGGACTAGCCTGTGGCAGGTCGGGGATCGAGGAATGTTCAGAGGAATGTTGATGCTATGGTGACGGTCACGGAACAGCGACCCGGAGGCTTGGAGCGGATTCTGTCCCTCGAGATCGTGCGCGTCACCGAGCGCGCGGCGGTATCGGCAGCGCGGCTGCGTGGCCGCGGCGACGAAAAGGCCGCCGACCAGGCTGCGGTCGATGCCATGCGCCGCGAGCTCAACAAGTTGCCGATCGACGGAACCGTGGTGATCGGCGAAGGCGAGCGCGATGAAGCGCCGATGCTGTTCATCGGCGAGAAGCTCGGAAGCCGCATCGGCCCCAAAGTCGATATCGCGGTCGATCCGCTTGAAGGCACGACGCTCTGCGCGAAGAACATGCCGGGAGCCATCGCCACAATGGCTATGGCGGAGGGCGGCAGCCTGCTCAATGCCCCCGACGTCTACATGGAGAAGATCGCGGTCGGCCCGGGCTATCCGCAGGAGGTCATCCATCTCGATGCCTCGCCGGAGGAGAACATCAACAATTTGGCCAAGGCCAAGGGCGTCAAGCCGTCCGAGATCACCGCGCTGATTCTTGATCGCCCGCGTCATGCCGACCTCATTGCCAGCGCCCGCAAGGCGGGTGCCGCGGTTCGCTTGATCACCGACGGCGACGTGGCCGGCATCATTCACACCGCCGACCCTGAAGCGACCGGCGTCGATATCTATATGGGTATCGGGGGCGCGCCGGAGGGCGTGCTGGCGGCGGCGGCGATGCGCTGTATCGGCGGCCAGATCCAATGCCGGCTCGTGCTCGATACCGAAGAGAAGCGGGCGCGCGCCGCCAAGATGGGCATCTCTGATCCACGCCGGCGCTATCAGATGCAGGATCTGGTGCGCGGTGACTGCCTGTTTGCCGCGACCGGCGTGACGGATGGCGCCATGCTCCGCGGCATCAGGTTCAAGGGCGACATGGTTGAGACGGAGACGGTGGTGATGCGCTCCGTCACCGGCACGGTGCGCTGGATCCGTGCCGAGCATCGCCGGCTCGACAAGTTCCGTCTGGACTGAGACGGAAGGAAGCGGTGAGAGGCGTTGCTCTTGCTGGCGCAGTCCTTGCCTCCTCGCTCTTCTTGATTACCTCCGCCCAGGCCGCGGCTCCCTGTGGGAACTACCCGTCATCTGCAGCGCGCGCCCTCAAGCCCCGCATCGAGGCCTTGCGTTTGATCGAGCGCGAGGCCGCTGATCGGCTGAAAGGCCTGGATACCCGTCCGTTCTCCTACTTGGTCACGCAGGCGAGCAGCGCTGCAAGCCTCCTCGGTGAGGCGCGGGCGCTAGAGGAGGAAGATCTGCTTGATCGATGCCCCGAAGCGGTCCCGCACGTTCGGCGTGTCTGCGCCACCGCGGCTTTGGCGCTTGCCGGTATGTTGGAGGCTGGCGAGCGCGGAGCCGGGAGGGGAATTTTGCAGCAGATCTATGGGCAGGCCATGACGATCTGCGAAATGTTGGTCGGCCTGCCGCCCCAAACCACCGTTTGGCGGCAGACCGAATAGTCTATAAGCCGTTTCCACTCGCGCGAATCACGCCGCCCGGGGTTTTCCATCGCGCCATGAGTGCTACTGGCATGAGATTTGCGGCGAATGATGTTGTGCTCTCGACCCGCCACTTCCTGGGGGTCGAGCGCTCCGCCACCGGGCGCATCTGGCGCGACCGGCTCGACGAGCGCGGACAAGCCCGCGCGCTCGCAATTGCGCAGCGTCACGAGCTGCCTGAATTGTTGGCACGCGTGTTGGCAGGACGCGGCGTCGATGCCGAGATGGCACCGAGCTTCCTCGATCCGACCGTGCGCGGCCTGATGCCGGATCCGAATACGCTCACCGACATGCTGCCGGCGAGCGCCCGCATTGCCGATGCGATCATGCGTGGCGAGAAGATCGCGATCTTCGGCGATTATGATGTGGATGGTGCGAGCTCCGCCGCGGTCCTGGCGCGCTTCCTGCGGCATGCCGGCCTCGATCCGATCATTCACATCCCGGACCGGCTGTTCGAAGGCTATGGTCCAAACGCAGAGGCAATACGCGCGCTGGCGGCGGCAGGCTCAACGCTCCTGGTCACGGTAGATTGCGGCACCGCGAGCCACGAGCCGTTGGCAGAGGCGCAGCATCTCGGCATGACGGTCATCGTCATCGACCATCATCAGGCCGACGAGACCTTGCCGCCGGCCGCGGCGATGATCAACCCCAATCGGCTCGACGATCTGTCCGGGCTCGGTCATCTCGCCGCCGTCGGCCTCACCTTCATGACCGTGGTGGCGGTCAATCGCGAGCTGCGCGCCCGCGGATACTGGGGCGCAGCGCGCGGCGAGCCCGATCTGTTGGGCCTGCTCGACCTGGTTGCGCTCGGGACCGTCGCCGACGTCGTTCCGCTCAAGGGCCTCAACCGCGCCTTCGTGGCCAAGGGACTCCTGGCGCTGCGCCGGCGCGAGAATTTGGGGCTGACCGCGCTCATGGACGTGGCTCGGCTGGGTGGGCCGCCGGAGCCTTGGCACCTCGGTTTCCTGCTCGGACCGCGCATCAATGCGGGCGGCCGCATCGGCCGCGCCACATTGGGGGTCGATCTGCTCTTGGCCGCGGACGCGATCGAGGCGGGCCGCCTTGCTGCCGAGCTTGATCGGCTCAATCGCGAACGGCAGGTGATCGAGCTTGCCGCGGTCGAGCAAGCCGAGGCTGAAGCGATGGCAGCGCTCGGCCTCGAGGAGCGCGGCGCAGTTGTGCTCACTGCCGCCGAGGGGTGGCATCAGGGCGTGGTCGGGCTCGTGGCCGCGCGGCTCAAGGAGCGCTTCGGCCGCCCGGCTTTTGCGATCGCGCTCGGAGCGGGCGGCATCGGCACCGGATCGGGGCGCTCCATCACCGGCGTCGATCTCGGCGCCGCCGTACGTCAGGCTGCACGCGAAGGGTTGCTGATCAAGGGTGGCGGCCATGCGATGGCGGCGGGGGTGACCTTGCGGCGCGAGGCGCTGGGCGAATTTCGCGCCTTTCTTGAAGAGCGCCTGTCGGCCGCCGTCGCGGCGGCGCGGGAAGCCGATTGCCTGCTGATCGACGGTGCGCTGACGGCCCGCGGCGCATCGAACGAAATCATCGCCGCGATGGCCCGTGCGGGTCCCTTCGGCGCCGGCAATCCCGAACCGGTGCTGGCTTTGCCCGGACATGAGCTCGCTTATGTGGAGGAAGCCGGTCCCTCAAACCTGCGGGCACGACTGCGGGCGGGCGACGGCTCCGGCATCAATGCCATCGCGTTCCGTGCCGTCGGGCAGAAGCTTGGTTATGCGCTCGTGCACAATCGCGGGCGAAACGTGCATGCTGCCGGGACGCTTGCAATCGATCGTTGGAACGGGGAGGAAAGGGTGCAGCTGCGGCTCATGGACGTCGCGCCCGCCGCCGGGTGATGCGTCGAGAGCAGTAGTCCGTAATCTGTGGTTCTTCCCTAAACCCGTTCTCCGATCAAACCAACGTTCAGCCCCCAAGCTCAAACCCAAGCTCAAACCATGTCCAAGCTCAAGCTATCGGTCGCGATCGGCAACTATGATCGCGTGCGCGCTCTCTTCGACGGCACGGTGCAGATCGACGGCGTCGATCCCGTCTTCATGACGCTGCCGCCGGAGGAGATCTTCTTCCGCGCGTTCCGGACGGTGGATTTCGATATTTGCGAGCTGTCGATGTCGAGCTTCACGGTCAAAACCGCGGAGCGCAATTGTCCCTATGTGGGGGTGCCGGCCTTCGTGTCGCGCGCCTTCCGCCACAACTCGATCTATGTGCGCACCGACCGTATCAAGAAGCCTTCCGACCTCAAGGGCAAGCGTATTGGCCTGCCGGAATATCAGCTCACCGCCTGCGTGTGGGCGCGCATCATTCTGGAGGACGACCACGGCATCAAACCGTCTGACGTCACCTGGGTGCGCGGCGGAATCGACGATCCGAGCCGGCCGGAGAAGATCAGCATCAAGCTACCGGATGGGGTGCGGCTCGAGAATGCGCCCGAAGGGCGGACCATATCGCAGCTGCTGGAAGCGGGCGAGATTGACGCCTTCATCGCGCCGCGGGTGCCGAGCCTCGCCGGCAAGCGCAATCCGAATATCGGCTGGCTGTTCCCCGACCCGATCGCTTCCGGGCGCGACTACTACAAGCGCACCGGCATCTTCCCGATCATGCACGTGACCGGCATTCGCCGCACGCTGGTCCAGCAGCATCCGTGGCTGCCCGCGGCCGTGCTCAAGGCGTTCACACAAGCCAAGGCCAAGTGCATCGAGGAGCTCGAGGATACTTCGGCGACGAAATGCACGCTGCCGTTCGTCGAGGAGCAGCTCAAGGCCGCGCGCGAATTGATGGGCGAGGATTTCTGGTCCTATGGGCTCATCCCCAATCGCAGGGTGCTCGAGACCTTTCTGCGGCATCATCATGCGCAGGGACTGTCGGGCCGCCAGCTGGCGCCTGAGGAGCTGTTCCATCCTTCAACGCACGAGAGCTTCACGATTTGAGAATCCGTCTGCGTGTCGCCCCTGCGAAAGCAGGGGCCCATACAGCCGGGCCCTCTGACATCGGCCGAAGGTTATCGGTCCCGGCTCTCCGCTTCGCTCCGGCCGGGACGACCCTGAGAATGCCGCTACTTCTTCGGCACCTGCAGCTGCACCAGATCAGCGATCTGATCCTTGCTGAGCGGAGCCGAGATGAACTTGAGCTCGACCGCGTCTGCCATCAGCGAATCGAGACCCTTGATCTCGTCGGGCTCGACCAGCGAGCGGGGGAAGAACTCGTCACGCACGCGCTTGGCCATCGCCTCGCTCACGCCGGCGAATGCCGCATAGTCTTTCAGCACCTGCGGATTGTCGCCGTACATGTACGCGATGGTTTCGCGATAGGCTTGCATATAGCGATCGATGACGTCTTTGCGCTTCTGCAGCATCTGCGCGTTGGCGACGATCACCCGAATGGTCTGGCCGCGCACGATCGCCGCATCGGTCGCGCGGGCGAGCAACCGGATTTTTCCGTCATCGATGTCCTTGAGGCCGCCTGGCGGAGAAGCCCAGCCCACGTCGACCTGATCGGTCATGACGGCGGTCATTGTTGAGGGGGCGCCGCCGGTCGACATGGCTTTGGCGGTGGTCAGGCCGTTCTCCTTGATGAAGGCGCGCACCACGCTTTCGGTCGAGGAGCCGGCGGTGGAATAGGCGATGGTGTGGCCGTTCAGGTCCTTGAGCGTCTTGATCGGCGAAGAAGCCTTCACGTACCAATAATCGGCGGCTCCCGTCGCCTCGGCCCCGATGATGCGTACCGGAGCCCCTTTGGAATAGGCCGCGATCGCCCCGAGGGTCCCGACAGCGAGGCCGAGATCGACGCTGCCGGCGATCACCGGCTGAAGCGTCTCGCCCGATCCCGCCGTGTAGACCATCTCGAGCGAAAGGCCGTGTTTCTTGAAGATGCCGGCCTCATCGCCGAGCTGCGATATGGCGGTATCCCAGTTGCCGCGCTGGCCGATGGTGAGCTTGATTGCATCATCGGCGAAAGCCGACTGCGCGCTCAACAGTGCCAGTGTCGTGATCGCGAGGACCGCATCCCGAGATCGAATCATCAGCTTCTCCTCTGATCTTCGTCCTCAACCAATTCTACTTCTTCTCCGTGCCGCGCAACATCGCCGCGGTGGTGACGGCGGCATAGCCTGGCTCGACGCGCACGTCGACCACCACCACTTCACCGCGCTCAACGGCGGCAATGGCCTGCGCGAAGATTGGCTCGAGGTCGGCCGCCTTGCTGACCGGTCCGAAGCCCTGCGCGCCTTGCGCGCGCGCGAGCGCCGCGATGTCGATATCGGGCTCGGAGATGCGCTGGCCGATCCAGCGGTTCTCGACCGGGCGCGTGCGGATGCGGGCGACCCGTTCCTGGTGCAGCTCGTCATTGAAGAAGGAGCGATTGTTGGCGACCACGATGAGCAGGGGAATGCGATAGTGCACCGCGGTCCAGATCGCCTGGTTGCTCATCATGAAGTCGCCGTCGCCGCAGACCGCGACCGTGAGCCGGCCGCTTCCCAACAGTGCAAGCGCCGTCCCGACTGCGTTGCCGGGACCGCCGCCAACGCCGCCGCCGCCTTCCGACCCGACATAATCGAGCGGATGGCGAAATGGCCAGGTAGCGCCGTCCCAGGAGAGCGAGATATGGGCGAGCGTCACCTCGCGAGCGCCGACGGCGGCTTTGAGCGCGCGTACGAGGTCATTGACCACAAGCTTGTCGGTGGAAGGCGCGGACTTGGGCACCGGCGCGGGGGCGGGTAGCGGCTTTGGCGCCGGCCCGCCAATCGCTTTCAGCAGATGCGGCACCGCTTCGTCAGGTGTCGTTGCCAGCATCACGTCGCATGCGGGCAGGCCCTGATAATCCATGCTCCAGCCGCGGTGGACACGGAAGTCGTTGCTGACGACGATCATTTTCGCCGCAGGCACGCCGTCGGCGAATACATTCCTGCAGGTGCCGGCGAGGTCGACCCAATCGAGGCTGAGAATAACGTCGGCATTGCGCAGCGCCTCCTGCGCCTGCGGCCCGAGCGCCGTGGTGCCGGGCGGGCCGGCATGCAGGGGATGATCGGTCGGGAATGCAGCCCCGATCTTGAGCTCGGTGATGACCTTCGCGCCGAGGGTCTCGGCAAGCGCGACGCGCAGCTTCCAGCCGTCGAAGCTGCGGGAGACCCGGCCCATGAGAATGACCGGGTTCTGCGCCGCCTTGAGCAGCTTGGCGGCCTCTGCCAGGAGCTCCGGCGCCGGCACCGCGCCGATCGGCGGCATGAAGCGGTTGACGTCAGGCGTCGCAACGGGCTCGACGAGCTTGGTCTCCTGCATCTCGGCGTCGAGATTGATATAGACCGGCCCCATCGGGGCCGTGCTGGCGAGCCAATGACCGCGAATGATCGACTCGCGCGCGGCCGCCGGCGAAGCGGGCTGATCATCCCATTTGGTGTAATCGCGCACGATCGCGCCCTGGTCGCGCGCGGTATGGATCCAATCAATCCAGGGCCGGCGCTTGGCCGCATCCACCGGGCCGGTCGCTCCCATGATCAGAACCGGCATGCGATCGCACCAGGCATTGAAGATCGCCATGGTGGCGTGGAACAGCCCGACATTGGAATGCACCGCTGCCGCCATCGCCTTGCCGGTGACCTTGGCGTAGCCGTGCGCGATGGCGACCGCGATCTCCTCGTGCAGGCACAGCAGCATTTGCGGCGTTTCGTTGCCCAGGTAGTTGACGATTGAATCGTGCAGGCCGCGATAGCTGGCCCCGGGATTGAGCGCGATGTAGGGGATTTTGAGCGCGCGCAGTGTTTCGGCGACCACGTCGCTGCCCCAGCCGGGGGCATTGGCGGGGCTCAAATTGACCGGGCGGTCGCGCTCACGCAGCGAAGGATGAGCGGCGGTTACCGGCGCGCCGCCCGCGGGCGCCGCCTGGGTGTCTAAAGTTGTCACCGGAAATTCCTTGTTGTTGCTGGCGGAAGAACCTCGCCATAGAACCGGATCAAGGCTGGGCGCGCAACCGGGCGAGCAGGGTCACCCCGGCGTAGCCATCGGCCGGCTGCATGCCGATCTTCTTCTGAAAATTCTGCACCGCCAGCATCGTATCGTTGCCGACCCGCCCATCCGTGCCGCCGGTATCGTATCCGCGCTCCGTCAGGCGACGTTGGATTTCCTGCACTTCGGCGAGCGTCGGCGGCCGCTCGCTGCCGGGAAATTTCTGCACGAACGGCTCTCCGCCCATGACGCGGTCACCGAGATGCACGATGGCGAGCGTGTAATTCATCGACGGATTGTAGGAGCGGACCGCATAGAAATTCGGTCCGAGCAGGAAAGCGGGGCCGCCCTTGACCGGGACCCAAAGCTTGGCCGTGGCGTTTGGCAGCGGGAAGGCGCCGCCATCGGCGCGGGTGACGCCCGCCTTCTGCCAGGCTGCATAGGTCTGCGAGACCTCCTGCGCACCCTCCGGAGCGCGCACCTCGTATCCCCAATGCTCGCCACGGCGATAGTGACCGCGCTCGACCAGATAGCGTGCAGTCGAGCCCAGGGCATCATCGGGCTTGCCGAAGGGAGACACGCGGCCGTCGCCGTCGTAGTCGAAACCCATGTTAAGCCAGACCTCGGGCATCCACTGCGTGTGCCCCATGGCACCGGCCCACGAGCCGTTCATCTCCTCCGGGGTGCTCCAGCCGCGATCGACGATGACGAGCGCGTTGAGCAGCTCCTGCTCCCAATAGGCGCGGCGGCGCGGCTCGCCCCAGGCGAGCGCCGCAAGCGATGGGAATACCGGGCGCATGTGATTCTGCTGCACCAGCGGATCGCCGTAAGCCGACTCGATTCCCCAGATGCCGAGCATGATCGAGCGCTCGACGCCGAAGTCATGCTCGATTCGGTCGAACAGCGCGGCGTACTCCTTCGCCTTTTGCTTGCCGGTTACGATGCGCCAGTCGGAGACCCGGCGGTTGAGATATTGCCAGGTTTGCTCGTTGAACTCGGGCTGATTGCGCAGCTGTTCAAAGACTGTGGTGTCCGGCTTTAGGCCGTGCATGACCCGCGAGTAGGTTGCGTCGGACACTCCCCGGGCGATTGCTCTCGCGCGAAAGCTCGCGACCCATTGATCGAAGGGTTCCTTCGCGCTCTGTGCCAATGCCGATACCGGCAGCAGGAGCGGGAAGGCGAGGGCCGCCAACGCCCTTCGCCGCGTCAATGAGAACCTGGTTGGGTGATGCAAGGCGTGCTCCAGGGCTTGGACTTGATCCAGGGCTTGTTCCATGGCTTTGGCCCTCTCCGCCTTCGAGCCGGATCGCGACACGACCGGGTCTAGCGGTCGGCAGCGGTGGCCAGATGGCTTGGCTTGTGGCACCCCCCGGTGGGATCGCAACCGCGACCTGCGGCGTCTCCTTGATTTCTGTCCCGCGCTTGCCGATCAACCGCTCGTAGGCGGCGACCAGCGTCATATACGGATTGATGAAAACCCACCCATACTTGGTCGGCACCTGCATGTCGAAATGCAAGTGATAGGTGGTCGCACGCTCGTGCTGGAAGTAGCTGCCGACCTTGCCGAATTCCTCGCCCTCTTTGAGCAGGCGCCCGCTGTCGACGCCGTCGGCGTCGAGCTGCCGGGGCGACATGTGCAAATAGCGAAAGCGGATATGCTCATCGGGCGCGTTCACGAACAGATAGACCGGCATCGTGCCTTGCGGGCGCAGCACCATGCCGTCGCGCACGGCCACTACCTCATGCTGGTAGGGCTCGCAGGCCCCCGCCACGAAGCGCTGCGTGCATGAGCTGGGGCGGATATCCTGCCCTTGATGGCCGAGCCCGCCCGGACATTGGCCGACATCGAAATAACGATGCTCGCAAAAATTATCGCGCCACGGATAGGCATAATTGCCGCCGGCTGATTCATCCTTGATGAGGGCCTGTCCGCCGACGCGGCAGCGGTACATGGGCACGTGGGCTGCGGTGGTGCCCAGGCTGACTTTGCCGGTCTGGTCACAGTCCCCCCAGTTCATGAACGACTGCGAATTGGCAAAAGCCGGCGCGTCCCGGAGCGGAAAGCGCATCTTTGAATAGACCGTGTAATCGGTGCGGCCGCTGTTACCCTTGAAGCCGCTGCCCGCGATGATGTCGCCGGGGCTGTAAAAGGTGAAATCAGGCGAGGTTGCTTGCGGTCTTGCGATGGTGCTCGGCCCGGTGACGGGCGCCGCGGCGGGCGTGCCGCCGACCAAATGCAACGCGTTGAGGAAACGCTCGGCGATCTTGCCGGCGTCACGGCAGGAGATCATCCGAAAGCGCGAAACGCTGCCATCGAAGCATAGGATCGACACCACGTAAGGTACGCCATAGCGCTCGAAAGTGTTGCGCGCGTAGTCCTCGAGCAGCACGTGGCGAAGCCCGAGCAGATCCGGGCCCGCGTCCTTGACGGGCCGCTCCAGCATGCCGACCGGCTGGTCGAGGTCGTAGATGAACGCAAATCCGGAGACGAACACCTCAATGTCGCCGGAGAAGTTGATGCCGAGCTCGGGCATCTCGCTTGCCCGCGCGGTGAACATGGCGTCATAGCCGGCTGGACCCGGGAGAAAGAAGGGCGACAGGTGGAAACCTGCGAGATAGGTGTCGCTCGGCTTCTCCACGCCGGCGGCCCGATCCTCGAGATAGGCCGCGGTGTCGAAGGGCAACAGGACCGGAACAGCGCTCTTGGAAATGCCCGGGAACAAATCGGCGGTCGCGCGATTGAGGTCGGCAATAGCCGTCGCATCTGGCTGCGGCACCGGCTCCGCTGCTTCGGTCGCAGCGGCCGGGACGCGGGAAGCCATCGCCGCAAGGTCCATGGCAGCGGCATTCCAGTCCGGATTGATGTGTTCCAGACGAGGGGGCTTCATATCTTCGGCGAGTGCCGCGCCTGTCGCGACCGCAATCGATCCGACGGCTGCAAGAGCGGCGGCGAGACGGCGCGCGGCCCCCCTGGCGGCGCCACGCTGCAGACGGCCGCCACCCAGGTGGGCGGCGGACGGTGCGCGGAGAGAACGTGAAGGCTCAATCCTTGGCGCGTTCCACATAGGAGCCATCGGCCGTCATCACCACGATCTTGGTGCCGGTGGTGACGAACACCGGAACCATGGTGCGCACGCCGTTGGACAGGAGCGCCGGTTTGTAGGAGGAGGCTGCGGTCTGTCCCTTGACGACCGGCTCGGTCTCGACGACTTCCAGCGTCGCACGCGGCGGCAACTCGATCGCGACCGCATTCCCCTCGTGGACGCTCAGCTTTACCTTCATTTCCGGCTGCAGATAAGCGGCCTGATCGCCGATCAGCTCCGCGTCGACGGTCACTTGGTCGTAGTTCTCGTTGTTCATGAAGTGGAAGCCGTCGCTGTCGCTATATAGGAACTGGTGCTCCCGCTCCTCGACATGGGCGCGCTCGAGCTGCTCGGTGGTCTTCCAGCGCTGCGACACCTTCACCCCATCGGAGATTCGCCGCATATCCACCTGCGTGACCGGCGTCCCCTTGCCGGGGTGGATGTTCTCCGCGGTGAGGACGGCGTAGAGCTTGCCGTCGATTTCCAAGATATTGCCCTTGCGGACTGAGCTGGCGATGACTTTCACGGATAGGGATCCTCGGTGTCGTCTTCTGTACCTTGGCGGCGCCTAGGCGGCCGGGCGGCGGAAGGCCCCCACACCGGGACGCCGCCGCGTGTTGCGATGTCGGGGCGCAACATACTGATCTTGCGTCCGCGCGCCAGCGATTTTCGCTGCCGGGCGGCAGTGTGCCTGGGATTTCCCTGATGGTGGACCAATCCCCGTTCTGGGCCAGTCAAGCGCATGCGGATCGCCGACCGGTGCTGATGGCGCGGGCGCGAATCGTCACGGCGCTGCGGGAGTGGTTCGCCGCGGAGGGCTTCGTCGAGATTGAAACCGGCGTGCTGCAGGTCTCGCCCGGTAACGAGACGCATCTGCATGCCTTTGCGACGGACCTGATCTCACCTGCGGGCGCGCCATCGCGGCGCTATCTGCGCACTTCACCGGAATTCGCCTGCAAGAAGCTGCTGGCCGCCGGCGAGCCGTTGATCGTGGAATTTGCCAAGGCCTTCCGCAACCGCGAACGTGGGCCGCTGCATGCGCCGGAGTTCACGTTGCTGGAATGGTACCGGGCGCGAGCCCCTTACACGGCGGTAATGCAGGACTGCGCAGGCCTGGTAGCGATCGCGGCCCAAGTGGCCGGCGCCAAGCGTCTCACCTTTCGCGAGCGCGCGTGCGATGTCCATGCGGAACCCGAGTGGCTCACCGTGTTTGAGGCCTTCCAACGCTACGCGGACCTCGACCTCGCCGCGACCCTGTCGGGGCACGATGCCGATCGGGACGCCTTCGCGGCAGCCGCGCGCACGGCCGGCATCACGATTGCCGCCGACGACACTTGGGGCGACATTTTCAGCCGTGTGCTGGTTGCCCTCATCGAGCCCCGGCTGGGGCTCGGTCGCGCGACCTTTCTCTACGAATATCCGGCGGTGCTCTCCGCCCTGGCGCAGCCGAAGCCAAGTGATCTCCGCGTCGCCGAGCGATTCGAGCTCTATGTCTGTGGGGTCGAGCTCGCCAACGGCTTCGGCGAGCTCAATGATGCGGCGGAGCAGCGCCGCCGTCTCACGGCGGAAATGGCGGAAAAGCAGCGCATCTACGGCGAGCGCTATCCCTTGGATGAGGACTTTCTCGCGGCGCTCACCCAAATGCCGCCGGCCTGTGGGGTCGCGCTCGGCCTCGATCGCCTCGTTATGCTGGCAACCGGTGCGCCGCATATCGACCATGTGCTGTGGACTCCGCCGGTGGAAGCGTGAATAAGGCCGTCCCTGGAGGAATAATCCCATGCCGACCACCCATCGCGGCGCGGCCGGGCTGCTCGCGGCCGGATTGGCGCGCCCGGAAAAGCGCAGCGAACTCGAGCGGATTGCGGCGCGCTATGCGGTCTCCCTGACCGCGGATTTGGCGGCGCTCATCGACCCGGCCGATGCCGAGCGGGGGCGTGATCCTATCGCGCGCCAGTTCCTGCCCGATCCGGCCGAGCTCGATCAGGACGCGGCTGAATCGGTTGATCCGATCGGTGATGATGCGCACAGCCCGATCGAAGGCATCGTTCATCGCTATCCCGACCGGGTTCTGCTTAAGCTCACGCATGTCTGCGCCGTCTATTGCCGCTTCTGCTTTCGCCGCGAGATGGTGGGGCCGAGCCGTCGCGGCGCGCTATCGCCCGCAGCCGTCGATGCGGCGCTTGGCTATATCCGCGAGCGCCCCGAAATTTGGGAGGTCATCCTGACCGGCGGTGATCCGCTGATCCTGTCGGCGCGCCGTCTCCGTTGCGTGATGGAGGCGCTGGCGCGCATCGATCACGTAAAGGTCGTGCGGGTCCATACCCGTGTGCCGGTCGCGGCTGCGGCGCTGATCACACCGGCGATGGTCCGCGCGCTCAAAGCTTCGGGCAAGGCGACCTACGTGCTGGTGCATGTCAATCATCCGCGCGAGCTCACGGCGCAAGTCCGCGCCGCCTGTGCGCGCTTGATCGACGCCGGAATCCCGATGCTCAGTCAGAGTGTGCTCCTACGCGGCGTCAACGATGATGCGGATACCCTTGCGGCTTTGCTGCGGGCTTTGGTCGAGTGCCGGATCAAGCCCTATTATCTTCATCACGGCGACCTCGCCCCTGGCACTTCGCATTTGCGCACCACGGTCGCCTGCGGTCAGGGCCTCATGCGCGCCTTGCGCGGACGCGTGTCCGGCTTGTGCCAGCCCACCTACGTGCTCGACATTCCGGGCGGTCACGGCAAGTCGCCGATTGGCCCGAGCTATATTGGGGCGGCCGCGGAGGGCGACGTCTACGAGGTCGAGGATTTCAACGGCGGTCGGCACATCTATCCGCCGCGCACGGCGCGGCGATAGGGCAAGTCGGGAAAAGACAAGGCCGGCAAATTCGAGCGTCAACTATCCGGCGAGCGCCACATCCAGCCAAGGCCGCAGCTCGGCCGGCAAATCTTCCCGCTTGGCGATCGCGCTAGCGAACTCCTTGTCGGTCCCGACCGAGGTGACCATCCGGGCGAAACCAGCCTCGGAGATGACCGCATCGGGCCGGTCGAGGATTCTTCGCGCAAGCGCGGTGTTTCCGCGGCGGATGAGCACGTCAGTAACCGCGGCGCCGAGTTGCTGCGGGCGGCCGGCGATCATGGACAGGACCGCAGGATCGCGGCGATCCTTGTCGGCGATCTCCGCAAGGTCGGCGTCGGTCAATACGCTCGACTTTTCCAAGAGCGGCCCGGCCACCTGCACGTCAGCGTGGCGAGCTAGTGTGCGGACCACATTCACCGGGGCGTTGTTGATCTCCGCAAGCCGGCTGGCGAGCTCGATGAGCGTGCGACGGTCCACCTTCTCGATCAGGCGGCATATGATGTCATCGAAAACCTGGACCTGATCGTCCGTGTAGGAGGCAGCGTCGACCAAGAACAGGTCCATCAATCGGCGCATCGTGGAGTTGCGCCAAGCTGCCGTCGCCCGGCTGAGAGCGGAGTCGAGTTCCAAGATCAGAGGCTGCGCTTCAGCTCTCATTGCCCTTTATCCGAAGCGAGACGGCTCCTGCCAAATGCCATCTCGCTTCGGCTCTCGCTCGAGCGTGATCTTTCCGAAGCCGTCGACCGCTATGCGGGATCATGCTCCCGGATTGCCAAGCGCCCCGTCACAAACTCACCAGACAAAGATTAAATATTGATCAAAACCGCGAATTTGCTTGTATTCACAACGACTGCGCGACCATTATGCATCATAACCGTCGCCAATGGCCACACTTACCGCGAATTGCTCCGGCCGACGGCAATGTCTTTTTCGCAGGTGAGTGGGGCATCGTATCGTAAACGGTGGTGCAGCCCCTACACGGAATGATTGCGTAAGCGATGCGAGAGTTTATCGCTCGCGGAGACGCCCCTTGCGAATTTTTGCTTTGTCCACAGCGGAATCTCTCCGGTATTGATTTGTTGTCGCAGGGACAATGATATTCGGGCGACCCCCGGGGCTTGTTTGCGGTGTGCCAAGTGTTCGCTAGCCAAGTGTTCGCCAACAAAGTGTTCGCTAACCGAGCGCTCACCAGTGTTCTCGTCGCGCTTGCCGTGTTGGTCGCCGCGCCGGTGGCGGAGGCGGCCAGCATCGAGGTGAGGAAAGTCGATGCCGCAGCGTCGGTGGTCATGGTCGAGGGCGACCTTGAGCTGACCGACATCGAGCTGTTCCGCAATAAGGTCGCACCGCTTTCCAAGGCGACCGTCGCGTTCCGCAGCGACGGCGGGAGTTTGCTGGCCGGCATTCGCATCGGCATGCTGATCCGGGTGAAGAACTTCAACACCGTGGTGCCCGACACGGCGCAATGCGCATCGGCCTGTGCGGTGGCCTGGCTTGGCGGCGCGCAGCGCTACATGGGTGTCGGCTCAAAGGTCGGGTTTCACGCCGCGTATGTGCAAAAGGCGGGAACGGCGACAGAGAGCGGCCCGGGCAATGCGGTGCTGGGAGCTTATCTGGATCAGATCGGGCTGCCCGAAGACGCCATCGTCTACATCACCCAGGCCTCGCCCAGTTCCATGAGATGGATGAGCCTGGAGGACGCGGAACAGCATGGCATCGAAGTCGCCCTGCTGCCGCCGCCCGACGCGCCTGCTGCCGTGCCTCCGTCCCGGGCATTCCAGGAGACGGCCACGGCGCCTGCCAACCCGGAGCCTGCCCAGGGCAGCCCGGCGGAACGCGCGATGGCTATGGTGACTTCGCTCGCAACGCTTTGGTCTGCTCCCAACGCGGAAACGCTACGCGGGATCGATCAGTTTTACGGCGATAAGGTGTTCTATCACGGCAAGGTTCTGACCCGGCAGGCGGTGTTGCAGGACAAGCGCCATTTCGCCGACCGCTGGCCACAACGCAACTACAAGATCAGGCCGCACTCGATGACGGCGAGCTGCAACGGGGCGACCAATACGTGTCGGGTGCAAGGCATCATGGAACGTCAGCTCGCCAATGCCGCCGCCGATACCAAGTCCGAAGATGTTGCAGCATTCGACATCAGCTTCGTGCGTTCGGGAGATGCGTTGAAGATCTCCGCAGAAACAAGCTCGGTTACCAAGCGGCCGAATCCGGCTGATTCCAACCCGATCACCTCGGTGCAGCGAACCCTGGAGCGGCTGGTGGCGCAAGTGATGCGCATCCGCCCAAGCTCTGCGGCGAGCTCCGATGGCCAGATCAGGCCGAGCGCTCCGGTTCCACACTGATCGGGCAGGCGAGGCGATCTCGGCCGCGGCCGACGGCACTCCAGCGCTGCCTAACCCACTGAAATCGTGGGCAAGTGCAATTCACGTTAACCATCGATTGTTGGCGACCGTTGCCCCCGCGCAACAGCCAAACGCCATTCCATGTGCTAATCTTCCATCACGGTCGGACAAAAGCCCGATCCTGATGAAGACTTCTTACAAGGTTTACCCCGATGCTCCGGATTGCGACACTGCGCCTCACGAGTGACGGTCGGCTCCTGGGCTTTGACACTGGGGATTGGTCGATGCTCCTCGGTGGTTTCGCGCTGGCCGGGCTGTTGGCGCTGTTCGTTTGATTTCGTCCGTCGCTCAGCTGCTGGATTTTTGCATCATCGGCCACCCATTCCAGCTCCAGCGATTTCTGGTCCACGCTTGCCGGACCGGAAAGGTCAGATAAAGCGAAAATCTGAAGAAACTCCGAGCGATTGCGAGGTCGATGCGTTAACGACTTCGAGCTTAGAAGCCTCGGCGAATGGGTGGAAACCACGCCGGAGCGCCAGCATGAGTATTACCGCCAGCAGCATTTATCCCCCCTATTACAATCAGATTGCGGGATCGATCGGCGCGGTTCCGGTCACCAACTCAACAAATGGCGGCGGACCGACACCACCGCCCCCGCCGCCACCCGGCCAGGCCGACCAGACATCTTCAACCCAAGTTACGCCGGCGTCGTCGACCTCATCCAACAACCCCAACGGCAAGCTGCTCAACACGACGGTGTGAGTTGACGGGTCGATCGCCCGCAGCGGTGCCTCCGGATAAGGGCCGGCAGTTGCGCGCCCGCACGCGGCCCTCTTTCCGGCGACGCCTCGCCTTGGGAGCCGCCGGTGAGGCGAACCGGACGTTCGGGCATTGAGCTTTAGCGCGCCCAGGGGGAATCGAACCCCCGTTTCCGCCGTGAAAGGGCGGCGTCCTAGACCGCTAGACGATGGGCGCTAGATCGGGATGATTTTATCATCCCGCTCTACATTAATACTGGCGGAGCATGATCTTTGTCCGAAAACCGGCATCCACTTTTCGGGATCATGCTCTGTGGGCGCCGCGACATATAGAGGCGTTTGGGTGGTGCGGCAAGCAATGCGGATTGCCGCTCACCAATGGCCGGTATTGGGCATCGAGGCCCACGGCTCCTGCGGTGCCCTTGCGGATCCCTTTTGCAACAGCTCGATCGATTGCCGGTCGGGTGAGCGCACGAAGGCCATCATCCCGTCCCGCGGAGGTCGATTGATCGTGACTCCGGCTTTCATCAGTCTTTCGCAGGTCGCATAGATGTCGTCGACCTCATAGGCGAGATGACCGAAGTAGCGAGCTTCGCCATAGTCTTCGCCGTCCCAGTTATAGGTGAGCTCGACCAGCGGCGCGCCACGGCCCGGTCCCTTGCTTTGCGCCAGCTGATTGGTGTCATCCGGCGCCGCCAGGAATACCAGCGTGTAGCGTCCTTTTTCATCGACGCGTCGCTGAACCTCGACGAGCCCGAGAGCGTTGCAATAAAATTCGAGCGCGGAATCGAGGTTGCGCACGCGGAGCATCGTGTGCAGATAGCGCATGAAGGTCCTCATAATCGGCTGGAACGGGCCCCAACCATAAATGTTCGCGCCGGATATCGGTACCGGGATTACCGAGCTCAAGGCCTTGGTGGCGGCCGCCACGAAGGTGCTGCCGTTTACCGGTGCAGGAATATCCACGGAAAGCGGGATACCGGACTTTCGTTCTCCGGGTGGACGCTGGACCCAGAACCGGCCGATTCCTTTCGACGAATTCCTCGCGAGCCATGAGATGCGCATCGAAGCTTGGCGTCGGCGCTTCGCCATGGAAGATGAGTTTGCAACAGCGAAGCCTGCCCGCGGACACATCGCGCTCGCCTGTCTCTACCGGGCCGGCAAGGTCCCGGCGGTGGTCACGCAGAACATCGACAACCTGCATCAGATGTCTGGAATCGCTGAGGAAGATGTCGTCGAGTTGCATGGCAACACGACCTATGCGCTCTGTCTTTCCTGCGGCGAACGATACGAGCTCGCGTGGGTAAAGGAGCGCTTTGTCGCCGGGCGCGGAACGGCAGCGCCCGACTGCAGCGCATGCGGCGGTCCGATCAAATCCGCAACGATCTCCTTTGGGCAGGCCATGCCGGAGGCGGCCATGCAGCGAGCGGAAGAGCTTGCTCTTGCTTGCGATCTGTTCTTGGCGGTGGGATCGTCGCTGGTGGTGTGGCCGGCGGCAGGGTTCCCGCTGCTGGCCAAAAAGAACGGTGCTCGTCTTGTCATCATCAACCGCCAAGCCACTGAATTCGACGCGATTGCCGATCTCGTCATACGCGAAGACATCGGCACGGCTCTTGCCTGCTTTATCGCGCATTGATTCGGGAGCATCGAAAAAGATGTTCACAGGGAATCACGACTTTTGGCGTGCCAATGAATTTTGGTCTTTTCCGTGAGCGGACCGGTGCTATCCTTGATCGAGTAAGACAGATTCGCAGCGTCCGGAAGAGACGCCCAGATCAAGATGGCAGCGTGCGGCGTCATGGCGTCGGACGGCATGGATACCAAAGCACCGGGATCGAATGGTCTCAGTCTCGACCGTTCGGTAGACCTCGCCGATGAAACGGCGACCGTCATCGAGCTTTCCGGGGCGATCAAATGGTTTGACGTGTCGAAGGGATATGGCTTCATCGTTCCCGACAACGGCATGCCAGACATCCTCCTGCATGTGACCTGCCTGCGTCGCGACGGCTACCAGGTTGCCTACGAGGGCGCGCGGGTCGTCTGTGAGGTGCTGCAGCGCCCGCGCGGTCTGCAAGCATTTCGCATCCTGTCGATGGACGAATCGACGGCAGTGCATCCAGCGCAGATGCCACCGCCGCGAACTCATGTTATTGTCGCCCCCACGAGCGGACTCGAGCGGGCACAGGTCAAATGGTTCAATCGTTTGCGTGGATTTGGGTTTCTCACTCGGGGCGAGGGTACGCCCGACATCTTCGTGCACATGGAAACCTTGCGACGGTTCGGCATCACCGAGCTGCGGCCGGGGCAGTATGTCCTGGTACGGTTTGGACCCGGGCCGAAAGGCCTGATGGCGGCAGAAGTGCACCCGGAAGGCGGACCACTCGGCGCCGTTTCGCACTGACTAAAGCGGTGCGTGCTTTCGCTGCGGCGTCGGCATTCTTCGCTCATTCAATTCTTTCCATGAAGTCCCGGTGCGGCTCGGCGCAGCAGGCATTCGCTGTCGTCATCTTGGCGCTGGCGGCGTCGACGGCAGGCCTCGCCAGGGCGGCGGATCTGCAGACCTTGGAGATCGCCAGCAAGAGCGGCGTGCACACATTTCAGGTCGAGATGGCGATCACGCCTGAGGAAAAGGAGCGCGGCCTGATGTTCAGGCGTGAGCTGCCGGAAGGCCACGGCATGCTGTTCGACTTCCAGTTCGACCAGCCGGTCGCCTTCTGGATGAAGAACACCTACATTCCTCTCGACATGATCTTCATTCGCGGCGATGGCCGTATCCTGCGCATCGCGGAGAACGCCGAGCCCCTTTCAGAGAAGAACATCCCCTCGGGCGGGCCCGTGCGCGCCGTTCTCGAAGTGATCGGCGGCACCGCCAAGAAGCTCGGCATTGCTCCGGGCGACCGGGTCGGCGGCTCTATTTTCAGTGCGCATTGAAACTTTCTCGGCAAGGAGCCGAGGGCGCTCTGCGCGCCGGCACGCGCCTTGCTGGCGTCTGCTGAAGCGTGTATCGAGGGGCTCATTGAGAGGCCATTGGGCGTCCGCCGGTTGCCTTTCGGGGTATAGCGCAGCCTGGTAGCGCGGGAGTTTTGGGTACTCCAGGTCGCAGGTTCAAATCCTGCTGCCCCGACCAGCCGGCCGACCCTGATTCCACATTTGGTGTTCAGGCGACGAACTTTTGACAAGGGCGGTCCGATCGTGAATGCGAGAATCTACAAGCCGGCGAAGACCGCCATGCAGTCGGGTAGTGCCAAGACGAAAGAGTGGGTGCTCGATTTCGAGCCGGCAGAGCCGCGCGAGATCGAGCCACTGATGGGGTGGACGAGCTCAGGCGATATGGCGCAGCAGATACGTCTGCGCTTCGACAGCGCCGAGGAGGCGGTCGCCTATTGCGAGCGCCATGGCATCGCCTATCAGGTCTTTGCGCCGAAACGGGCAACGAACGCCGCGATGTCCTACTCGGACAATTTTTCCTTCAAGCGCCGAGAAGCCTGGACCCATTAATCGAGACTTGCGCGTGTCCTTTTTCGGAACCGGGGTCCGGGGCCGCTTTGGCGGGACATGCTTTTCCGGGGACGCGACTAACGTTCAATGTTCAAGGCTGCAGTGCATAAATATCGCCGGAATTGACGCTATCAGGCTGGCTCTGGAGCCAGGCAATGATTTCGTCGCTGCTGCGCCAGCCCGGGTGAACGAACGTTTGGCTTTCGCCCAGGGCTGCATTGAAGCGAGTAAGGCCAAGCTCGCGGCAGCGCGCGATGCAGGCGAGCGCCACCTCGCGTGCGATGGTGGTGAATTCAAACGACAGCGCCGGCACCCGATGGCTGAGGCCTGCCAGCACATCGGCCTCGAAGCCCTCGACATCGATCTTGATGAAGGCAGGCCTGCCATGGCGCGCAATCAGCGCGTCGAGCGTGGTGACGGCAACGCGGATCGCTCGCGTCCAGGCCTGTCCCTCCCAGCCGGGCGCGCCGACCGCAGCCTCTATGAAGGCGGATGACGCGGTGGAGACGGTGGGATTGGCAAGATTGAGCCTGAGATCGAGGCTGCCGGCGGTCCGGCTGACGGCTTGCGGCTCGATCACGACCGCGCCATCGCGGCCATGGAGCAGGCGCAGCACCTGAAGGACGGCAGGCTGCGGCTCGACCGCGACCACGCGGGCGCCGAGCTTGCGGAAGCAAGCGACGCGGTCCCCAACATGGGCGCCGATGTCGAACACGAGCTCACCCGGCCGCACCAGCGGCGCATAAAAGCGCGCCATGGCGGCGGTGCGGCTGCGATCGAGATAGTAGATCCGCAGCGAGCGGAGCACGCCCGCGCCCGCCTGCACCTGCTCACGCAGCGTGAGGTTGCTGGCTGCGGCGGCCGCGGTCTCAATTGCGGGCAGGCCGAGCGCGGCCAGCTCCGCGGGCGGAGCAATCTCCTCCGGAAGACGGCAGAAGCCGATCGCCACCAGCGCGCGGCCGAGCCGCGGCGCGGCGGTAACGACCGCGAACGGGATCGACAAAGCAAGACCGCCCGCGATGAACAGGGCGTACGGAACAGCGGCGGGGAGCGTCAGCGCCAGCGTTGTCAACGAGGCGAGCCCCAGCAACGTCTGCGGCCAGAGCTGCCGGGCGGCGACCGCAACGGGCACCGCGTGATCGTCGCGCGCCTGCGCGGTCCAGCCGATCGAACGGCCAAGCAGCAGGCGGATCAGGAACGCCGTGTGGCCAAACCACATGATCGGTAACAGCAGCAGCACAAAGATCGTCTGCGCGACTGCGCTCAGCGTGAACCGCAAGGCCCCGCCGAACGCCAGCCGCTGTTTGGGTCGTGACAGCACATCGATCGCAGTCGCGATATTCGGCGCAAACCACATGACCAGGATAGTCGCGAACAGCGCCATGCCGGTGACTGGGTGGATGAAAGGCTCGGCAGAGCCGGCGAGCGCAACCGCGAGAGTGCCCAGAACCAGGAGGCCCATCCATGCCGGCGACCCAAGAAACATCAGGATGGCGAAGCCGAGCTGATAACGGCTGACCGGTTGAAGGTTCGGCAGCACCAGAAAGTGCCAGTACTGCATATTGCCTTGGCACCAGCGTAGATCGCGGCGGATGAACTCGATCAGGGTCGGCGGGTTCTGCTCGAAGCTCTCGCCTTCCTCGGCCAGCACGCGCACCTCGTAGCCGGCACGACGCATCAGCACGGCCTCGACCTGATCATGGCTGAGCACGTGCCCACCGACCAGCGCGCTCTCCGGCAGAAGCGGCAGCTCGCAATGCTGCATGAACGGGGCAAGGCGGATGATCGCGTTGTGTCCCCAATAAGGACCACAGTCTCCCTGCCACCAGGCGCTGCCGATTGTATATGAGCGCATGGAAAGCCGCATGCCGAACTGGAACAGGCGGGCAAATGCGCTCATTGCCGGCATGCCGATGACGAGGCTCTGCAGGATTCCGAGCCGCGGTGCGATCTGCATGATGCGGACGAGGCGGAGCATCGCGCTCCCGGTCATGACGCTGTCGGCATCGAGCACGATCGCGAAATCGTGGCCAGCACCCCAGCGCCGGCAAAAATCGCGGATATTGCCGGCCTTGTAGCCGGCATTCGCAGTGCGCCGCCGATAGGTGACGCCGATGCGGCCCTGCCATTCCTGCGCAAACGCGGCGAAGCTTTCGTCCTCGGCTGCTGCCACTGCGGGATCGCTGGTATCGCTCAGCACATAGAGGTGAAAGCAGCCCCCGACTCCAGCCGCAGCGAGGCTCTCGAGCATCGGGGCAAGCCCGCGGATGACCCGCGCCGGCGGCTCGTTGCGGATGCAGACGAGGATCGCGGTCGAAGTCGAGATCGGCTCATCGCCGCGCACCTGGCCGGCGACCGGGGTGACGGCGGCGACCGGATCGCGCGCCAAGCGCATGATCAAGAGACCGATGAGGGCGTTCCAGAAGCCGATGACCGTCCAGGGCAGCGTTATGGCGAACAGAATAGTCAGCAAGATGTCGAGCGCGCCGAAGCGGCCGACCGACAGGGCGAGGACGAACAACCAGACCAGGACGGCGATCGACAGTCCGACCAGGGTAAAGAACAAGATTTGCCGGGCGACAAGCGGCTGCCCGGCCACGGCCTTGTTGCGGGTCGAAAGCTCGAGCATGGAAAGAGGTGTGTTCCCCCGCGCCAACCGGTATAGCGGTGGCTGCCGCGATGTATCACGAACTTCCGAAGCGGGGCACTAGATTGAAGGAGCAATCGACAGAGGCGCTCTGGTATGTGGCGGCCGGCCGCGCCGAGCTGCGCCCTGAATCTGTGCCGGCGCCGGCCGCCGGCGAGGTTGAAGTGCGCTCATTGTTCGGCGCCGTCAGCCGCGGCACCGAGCGCCTCGTGTTCGAGGGGCGCGTGCCGGCAAGCCAATATCAGCGGATGCGTGCGCCGCATATGGGGGGTGCCTTTCCATTCCCTGCAAAATACGGTTACGCCACCGTAGGGCGCGTGGCGGGGGGGTCCGGCGAGCTTGCGGGACGGGTAGTTTTCGCACTGCATCCGCATCAGCGCGTCTTTACGCTGCCGGTAAGCGCGGTGGTGCCGGTACCGCGTGACGTACCGCCCGCGCGCGCGGTCCTTGCCGCAAATATGGAGACGGCGCTCAATGCGGTGTGGGATGGCGCCCCGGGCCCGGCCGACCGCATCGCCGTGGTGGGAGGGGGCGTCGTCGGCCTGCTGGTCGCGCGGCTGTGCTCGCGGCTGCCGGGGGCCGAGGTCACCGTAATCGATGTGGCGCCGTCTCGGCGTGAGATCGCTCAAACGCTCGGGGCAGCTTTTGCGCCGCCGTCGGATGCACCGCACGACTGCGATTTGGTCTTTCATGCGAGCGCCTCGGCGAGTGGGCTGGCGACGGCTCTGGCGAGCGCGGGGCAGGAAGCCGCCATCGTCGAGATGAGCTGGTACGGGGCCGACGAGGTGACGGCGCCTCTGGGCGAAGCTTTTCACAGCCGCCGGCTCAGGCTCTTGGCGAGCCAGGTCGGCGAGGTCGCGCCGTCGCATCGGCCGCGCTGGGAAAGGTCCCGTCGCCTTGCGGCGGCGCTCGATCTCCTCGCCGATCCCGCCCTCGACGCGCTGCTCGCGCCGGCCGTCTTGTTTGCCGATCTGCCGCAGCGCCTGCCCGAGATTTTGCGTGCGCAAGGCGACGCGCGCTGTCCGGTCATCGACTATGGATCAAGCGGAACCCACTAGGTGAGGTCATCGGTGTTTGCAGTCGAAGTCTCCGACCAGATCATGATCGCCCATTCCTTCCGTGGAGAGGTGTTTGGGCCTGCGCAGCGACTGCACGGCGCGACCTTTGTGGTGCGTGCAGCCTTCTTGGCCGAAACGGTGGATCAATACGGCATCGTCATCGATATCGGCCGCGCTCATGAAGTGCTGAAGGAGGTCTTGAGCCCGCTCGCCTACCGCAATCTCGATGAAATTCCTGAGTTCAAGGGCATCAACACAACGACCGAGTTCGTCACCAAGCATGTATTCGATCATCTCGCTGGTGCGGCTCGGTCGGGCAGGCTCGGGCGTGACGGACGCGAGCTCAAGGCGATCCGCGTGACCGTTCTGGAATCGCCGTCCGCGAGCGCCTCGTACGAGGCGCCTTTGTGGTGATGTGGTGACGACGACGCCCAAGGCGGCTGCGTTTATGGTGCCGGGCGATCTTGCGACGCCGACCGGCGGCTATACCTACGATCGGCGCATCATCAGGGGACTCCAAGCTCTCGGCTGGGACATCGAGATCTGCGATATCGGCGACAGCTTTCCACGGCCCCCGCTCGAGGTGCGCGCCGCGGCGCGCCGTGCCATCGCTGCGCTCGCCGGCGAACGGCCGATCGTGATCGATGGCCTCGCCTTTGGGGTGCTGGCCGCGGAGGCGCAGGCGCTGGCCGGCCAATGCCGGCTGGTGGCGCTGGTGCATCATCCGCTGGCTTTGGAAACCGGGCTGAACGCGGCGGAGGCCGCCGTTTTTGCTGCCGGCGAGCGTGCGGCGCTTGATTGTGCACGACATGTCATCGTGACCAGCCCGGCAACCGCGCGACTGCTGGCCCTCGATTATGCGGTCGTGCCCGAACGCCTCAGCATCGTGCGGCCGGGCATCGATCGCGTGGCGGTCCAGCGCCGCTCGTGCCCCACGATGATCAACCTTCTTGCCGTCGGAAGCGTCGTCCCGCGCAAGGGCTACGATGTCCTGGTCAAGGCGCTGGCCGAGCTGCACGATCTTTCCTGGCATCTCACAATCGCGGGCGATCGCACGCGCAGCATCGAGACCGCGCAGGCGCTGGACTCTGACATCGCGCGATTGGGGCTCCGCTCGCGCATCACGTTCACGGGCGCGGTCGCGCCCGAGCGGCTTGCGCTGCTCTACGCCGCCGCCGACCTGTTCGTGCTGCCGTCCCGCTTCGAGGGTTACGGCATGGCCTATGCGGAAGCCATCGCTCACGGCGTGCCGGTGATCGGTACCCGCGCCGGCGCCGTTCCGGATACGGTGCCGGCAGGGGCGGGGGTGCTCATTGCTCCCGACGATGCTGCGGCGCTTTCCGCCGTCCTGCGCGAGCTGATCGGGGACGCGGCGCGGCGCGGACGGTTGGCGGCTGGGGCGCGCGAGGCCGCCAAAGCCTATCCATCCTGGGAGGATTCGGCGAAGTCGTTCGCGCGGGTTCTGGAGCAGGTCAGCGCCGGGAAGGGAGCCCGATCGTGAGCGGCTTCTCGGCGCAGTGGCTGGCATTGCGCGAACCGTACGATTTGCGCGCCCGCAACAGGGCCGTGCTCGACGCCGTCACCGCCCACTTTGCCGACCGGCCGGCCGTCTCCGTGGTTGATCTGGCATGTGGCACCGGATCCAGCCTGCGGGCAATCAGCCCGTATCTGCCGGTACGGCAGAGCTGGCGCCTCGTGGACAATGACCTCGGCCTGTTGGCGCGCACGCCGGAGCTTGCCGAGCCGCCACACAGGATTGTGCAGGTGCGGGCGATCGATCTCGGACGCGATCTGGAGCTTGCGCTCGACGGGGCGCTTGATCTCGTCACCTGCTCCGCGCTGCTTGACCTCGTGTCAGCGGATTTTGTCGAGCGCCTGGTGGTCGAGGTGGCGGCGCGCCGCCTGCCGGTCTATGCGGCGCTGAGCTATGACGGCGGCTCGGTGCTTGATCCCCCGGCAGCGTTCGATGCCGAGATGCTCGCGGCGGTCAATCGTCACCAACGGCGCGACAAGGGCTTTGGCCCGGCATTGGGACCGCAAGCCGCCGCGCAGGCGATCGCCCGCTTCGAGGCGGTTGGCTACGCCGTCGTGCAGGGACACTCCGAGTGGGTGTTTGGGACGCAGGACGACGTCATTCAAAGAGAGATACTGAGCGGGTGGGCGTCAGCCGCGCGCGAGCTCGGAGACGTGCCGCTTGAGCGCATCGCAGCGTGGCTCACCCGCCGCCTCGAGCTCATCGCCGATGCACGCGCTCAGCTCAGGATCGGTCACATCGACTTTTTTGCATCCGCGATTGGAAGGCGTTGACCGCTCAAATCGCAATCCAGCAACAGATCATCGCCCAGCACATGCGCGCGGATCGGCGCCCGCACCGCGTCGTCGACGCGCGCGACCGGCGGCAGGGTCACGCTCGCGGGGCCGCCGCCGATGATGATCGGTGCGATCAGCACATGCAGACGGTCGAGACAGCGCGCCTGCAGAAAGCGAGAGACCGTGTTGGCGCCCCCTTCCACGAGGACGCGGCGAAAGCCGCGCTCCGCAAGCGCGCCCAAAATGTCGGCGGGCGCAATCTGGCCATTCACCTCGGGCAGCGCGGCAACCTCGACTCCGGGTGGGAGCCGAGTTTTGCCGCCGGCATGCGTGATCACCAAGCGACGGCTGCCGTCCGCGGCAAGCACCCGGGCGGTCCAAGGCAACCGCCCGTTCGGATCGACGATGACGCGGGCCGGGCTCGGGCCGACAACACGGCGGACCGTCAGTTGCGGATCATCCATTTGGGCGGTGCCGACACCGATGAGCACGGCATCCACCAAGGCGCGCAAGCGATGCAGGTGCGCAAGGCCATGGGCTCCGTTGATGTATTTGGAATCCCCATTGGGGGTGGCGATACGTGCATCGATCGATTGGCCGAGCTGGGCGACCACGACGAGCCCATCTACCAAGCCGCGCTGCAGAGGGCCGAACAGCTCCTGCCAGGGCATCGGCAGGGCACAGTCGCCCTCACGGAACATCCGGGGAACATCAGCCCAGCAATCGGCGCCGGGCTCGCATGCATTGGTGGCGAGGTGTTCTTTCGGCGGCGGCGTCATCGTGCCATGATGGTCATCGTGCCATGTAAATAGGAAGGAAACGCCACGTTTCTTAAAGTGCGATCCTAAGGGACGACAGCTCGTGGAACTATATCCTATTTCATGACTTCAAGCTGGGGACGAGTATTCGTGTCGAGTAGCCGAGCAAATAGCCGCGCGAGCCTGATGGGCGACCCCGCTTACGTGATGGTTGCCAGGGCGCTTTCCGAATTCCGCTCCGGGCGGCCCATTATCGTGATGGATGGGAACGAGGGCGTCATTGCGCTGCCGGTCGACGGCATGGGCGACGATCAGCTCGCGGCTTTTCGCCAGTTGTGCGGCGCGCCAGCGCAGCTGCGCCTTGTGCTGACGGAGCGACGGGCGCGTTCGCTGGGGGTGAGTTCCGGAGGGCCGATCGCCCTCGCCATAGACGAGACCGCCAGCGCGGCGGACATTCTCTCCCTTGCGGTCAACGTCGAGGTGAAACTTCGCCTCGACGCCTCGCCGCCACCCCGCGCCGCGGCACCGGCGCTGGAGCTAGCCAAGCTTGCGCAACGGCTGCCGGCATTGCTGGTCGTCCCCAAGGATGACGCCGTGGTCGCGCGTTTCGTGCCGTCCTTGATCAGTTTCGAAGCCGCGGCGGTGGCGCCTTTTCGGCAAGACGCCTTGGCAACGCTGACCGTGGCTTCGGCGGCCAGCGTCCCGCTGCAGGGCGGGTTGTCCGCGCGCTTCGTGGTGTTCCGCGATGAGGTCGGCGGCACCGCGACTGCGGTCATCGTCGGCAATCCGGATTTTCGCAGCCCGGTGCCGGTGCGGATACATTCCGCGTGCCTCACCGGCGACGTGTTCGGCTCGCGGCGCTGCGATTGCGGCGATCAGCTGCGGCTTGCACTCGCACGATTGGACGAGGAGGGCGGCGGCGTCATTCTCTATCTGCGGCAGGAAGGGCGCGGGCTCGGCCTCGCCAACAAGATGCGCGCCTATCAGCTGCAGGATGACGGGCTCGACACGCTGGATGCCAACGCCACGCTGGGCTTTGACGACGACGAGCGCGATTACGGGATGGCGGTGCGCATGCTCGAGCTGCTCGGCTGCAAGCGCGTGCTCTTGTTGACCAACAATCCGGCCAAGCTCGACGGCCTGGCCCAGGCCGGGATCGAGGTTTCCGGCCGCATCCCGCTACAGGGCACCGTCAATGCCGATAACCGCCGCTATCTGACCGCCAAGGCGACACGGGCCGGCCACAAGCTGGATCAGCTGTTATCGCTCCTGGGCGAGGGCGACGAGACGGAGCATCGTGATCTTCGCGCCGAGCGCTAGTTTCCGCTTCCGAAATTCGTGACACATCGCGCCATTCGGGGGATTTCATTCATTGGGACGGCCGCCTTCGCCGCGCATGCTTGGTGAGCTGACGTTTCCGGAGATAACGCGGAAGCTCAAGCCGACCTCCATCCTTTGCCTGCCGCTCGGCGCCATCGAGCAGCACGGGCCGCATCTGCCCCTCGACACTGACGTGGTGGTGGCCGAAGGGGTCACACGTGCGCTGGTCGACCGCTGGGGCGATCAGTTCGACCTGTGGCAGCTACCGACTTTCAGCATCGGCCTTTCGCGCGAGCACGATTGGGCGCCCGGGACGCTCAGTCTTTCTCTGGAGACCTTTGCGCATTTGCTCAAGGAGATCGCGCGCGAAATCGTGCGGGCGCTGCCCACACGCAATCTCGCCATCATCAACGGCCACGGCGGCAATCGTGGCGCTCTCGAGACGCTGTTGCGCGAGCTTGCCAGCGAATTATCACTCAATGCCTGCGCGCTGCATCCCTTCGATTTGGCCGGCGGGTCGCCTGCGGCCGTCGCCGACGTGCATGGAGGCGCGGCCGAGACGTCGATCATGCTGGCGCTCGCGCCTGACCTGGTGCGGCAGGATCTGATCGCGCCGCATGCTTCGGGCGAGCACGTAGCCGCGCTGATCCTCGATCGCGCAGTGACCTTTCCCTGGCGTACTGACGATTCGCGCCTCGCCCATATGGGAATCATCGGCGACCCGGCGCAGGCCTCGGCCGAGCACGGACGCGCCATGCTGGGGCGCATGGTTGTGGCAGCCGGCCCCGTATTGGGCCGCCTCTTGGAAAACCAAGCCCATCTGGGCAAACCGCTGGGTTAGGGCGCGTCCGCACGCACCAAGCGGAACTCAACTCCATTTGCGGCCGTTCTGGGATCAGCGTTCCGTGTCCGGTCCCGGTATCGATGACTGCCCCACGCCACCGCTCGAAGGTAGGTCGAGCCGTCACGCGGTACCGCCACGCGCGTCGGCTGTTGCGCACACCGGCCTCGTTACAAAGCCGTGCCGGGCTTGACTGGACGAACTTCTTCATCGCCGATGTGCAAACCGGTTTCGGGACCTTTGTGGCGTTCTATCTTGCCGACCTCGGCTGGTCGCAATCCAATGTCGGGCTGGTGCTGGGGAGCGGTGGAATTGCCGGCGTCTTGAGCCTTGTTCCCGGTGGCGCGCTCGCCGACGCGCTGCCCTGGAAGCGCGCCCTCGTGGCTGCCGGAGCGCTCATGATTTGCGGAGCGGCGCTCATCTTCGCGCTCGCGCCGACTTTTCCCCTCGTCTTCGTGGCCGAGATTCTGCACGGATCGACGGCTGGCATCATGACGCCGGCGATCGCCGCGATCAGCCTCGGCTTGGTGGGGCGGCGCGCCATGTCCCTGCGTACGGGACGCAACTTTGGATTTTCCGGCGCCGGCACCGCCGTGACTGCCGGCGTCTTGGGAGCCATCGGCAGCTTTGTGGCGCCGCGCGCGATATTCCTTGCAGCCGCCGCTCTCTGCGCACCGGCGCTCATCGCCCTCAGCCGAATCCGTCCCGAGGAAATCGATCACGCGCGCGCCCGCAATGCGCCAACCGGCGACGCCAAGCTGCATCGGCTGATCGATCTGGCCAAGAACCGCAACCTGGTCGCCTTCGCCGGATGCTTGATGCTGTTCCAATTCGCCAATGCATCGATGCTGCCGCTCCTGGGCGAGACATTTGGCGCAACCAAGGCGGCGCACGGCGCAATCCTTATTTCGGCGCTCATCATCGGCCCGCAGGTCGTGGTCGCCGTGATGGCGCCGTCGGTCGGCTATCTCTCGGAGGTGAGGGGGCGGAAGCCGGTGCTGATGGTCGGTTTCAGCCTCGAGGTAGTGCGCGCGGTCTTATTCGCTTTCGTGACGAACACCGAGGCCGTCATCGCGATCGAGCTGCTCGATGGCGTCACCGGCTCGATCTTCAATGTTATGACGGTTCTGATCATCACCGATTTAACGGCCGGCACGGGCCGCTTCAATCTCGTCCAAGGGGTGATCGGGGCGCTGCTTGCGATCGCCGCAGCTTTGAGCACGGGGCTCAGCGGGTTCTTGTTCCAAGGCTTCGGACGCGCCGCAGGCTTTCTGGCCATTGCCGCCATCGCTGCGGGGGCGACAGCGGCGGCCTGGATGCTGCTACCGGAGACAAAACCGCAGCGATACGCCGACCATTAGGGAAGCGGTCCGCGGCACCCCTCGGAACCGCCCCAATGAGCGGGCGTTGACTGGGGATGAAGGAAAATGGGGGTCGGCAATGGACAGACCGATTCGACCCGGCAATCTAAGCAGCAAAGCATGGTCGGCGACGGAGCTTGCCGACCTGCGAAAGGATCTCCACCTCGGCACAGCGATCGAGGAAATCGCGAGCTTTCTCTGCCGCGAGTCCGACGAAGTGCAACAGAAGGTCATCGAGCTGGACAGGGAGATGCGTGATGAGCAGGCCACGCGTACGCGAAGAAGACCGGCCGACTGAGGATGACATCGCCAAGGCGAAGCTGGGCGAGCAGGGGATACCCGGCAAGCCGCCCAAGCCACCGGTTGCCGACGAAGACGAGCTCGACATCCCCAAGGTGAACGACCCGGGTCACCCCGCATAGGCGCGCGCAGTGGCCTTCCATTACAGACGGCCGTCAGCCGCTCGGCTTCACCGCTCCGGCAACCTGCTGCTTCAGCAGTTTGGGGCGCGCTTCACGTCGTGCGATCAGCGACGGAACGAGTGCCGCCAAGGCGGTCACGACGCCCAAATGGAGATAGCGAAAATCGGTTGCGACGGCGAACACGCCGAAGCTCAGCAAATAAGCGAGGCCCGTGGCGGCGACCGAGACCGCAAAGGCGCCACTTGCGCCGAGCCGCGCCGGCCACGCCCAGGCGGCGATCGCGGCAGCAAGGAGGAGCCAGAACCCTCCGCGATATAGGATGCTCGATTTGATCGCGTCTTGCAGCGGCAGGAGCGCCCGAAAGTAGCTGTTTTGGGCGATCGGCGCCTCCTCGGGGAGCGGCATCTTGTGGATCTCGAGGACGTAATTTTCGCGTCCCAGCAGCGTCCACAGGACGGTGAGACGGTGCTCCAGATAGGCGAGAGGGTGTGCCTTGACGGCACTGACCCAAGCATCGATCAGACGCTGGGTGCCGAAGATCGGCTCGTCTTTGCGCTCGAGGCGCGCCATCACGAAATTGCACGGCTCGAGTGTCCAGTAGCTGTCCCAGTGCTGCGGCTCGTAGCATCGCTTGAGCAGCAGCGCGTTCTCCTCAGGCGTCCAGGTCACCGGGAACACATTCTCCTGGGCAAAGTAGCTGATCCCGCCGAGATCGAAGACGAGGAGCGAATGCAGCGGGTTCTCGCGCTTGACGTTGAGGATATCGTAGTAGACGAGGTGAATGAGGCCGTATCCGGCCGCGACCGCCGGAATGAACAAGAGCGCGGTGCGCTTCCATTGCAGCCGTGTCGGCCAAAGCGCGTAGGCAATGAGAAACGGCGCTGCGACGATGGCGTTGGGTCGCAAGAGGATGCCGCAGCCGATCAGGACGAGCGCGAGAATCTGCGCGCCGATGCGCAGCCAGCCGGAGCGGTCGGCGACCAGGTAGAGAATCGCCGCCGCAAGGAGCCATATGCCTGAGAAAAGCATGTCGCGCCAGATCATCGACAAGAGGATGAAGGCGGGCGGCGTGAGCGCGAGCAATGGAACCGCGATCGCGACCGCACCGGCGCGTTGCGCGACCGCAAGAGCAACCAGGCCAAAGCCCAGCCAATAGAAGGTAACGATCAGCAGAAACATGCTGCCCGGCCCGGGCGCGAGCGGATCAATCAGCCACCACAGAATTGTCTCCAAGGGCGATTGCCAGTCGCCGAGATGCCAGTCGTGCATGTAGCCGTAGATGTAGGTGGCATCGTTGGTGAGATATCCGGGATAGAGCGCCAGCACGGTCACCGCGAAGCCGGCGAGCGTCAGTCCTGATGCCAAGAGCATCGGGACGAGGGCGGATACCCTTTGCGGCTGGGAGGCAAGACTTAAGGGTGTCACGGAAACTCGCCGGGGACCACGAATGCGCGGGTGCGGAGTTAACCGCGCGTTCGGCGCAAACACAACAAGGCGGTCCGGATGGCTATCGCTGAATTCATTGATGAAAATCGAGTTCGAACTGCTAAAGTGCCGGTAAGTAAATACCTCAATCGAGGAGGTTGCCATCAGCTCCGATGGAGTGCGACGGCTCTGGAGCAGCCTTACGGGTCAAAACGCGGGGAGGGGCGTGTGGATGCTTCAGGCGTCGGCCGCGCGGAGGTCGCGAAACGCCCCGCGCACGGCCTCCACGAGCGACGGCATTGAATACGGCTTTGCGAGCCATGCAAGCGGACGCGCCGGCTGCGCCCGCATGCGCGCTTCCGCCGTCTGATGCGCGCTGGCGAAGACGCAGCGGATGCCGTAGGTCGCAAACACCTCCAGCGCGACGTCGATGCCGTCGCGGTTTCCGTTGAGCCGGATATCCATCACAATTAACGCCGGGCGATGCCGTGCCGCGAGCGCCAGCGCTTCTTCGGCCGAGCCCGCCGTTCCGGCAATCGCGAAACCGGCCTCAGCAAGGGCGCTCTCCATTTGTGAGGCGATGAGAAAATCGTCCTCCACAAGGAGGATAGAACCAGAGTTGCCCGGCTGCGTGGACGCCCCGGCGGGTTCGTGCACGGAGAAGACCGGGCGCGATTGGAACCGCGAAGCAGCCGATCGGCCGAACGGATAAGCTACCGGAATGTTGACGGCCGGGAAATGCATGCGGCGCCCTCAGGAAAACTGGACGCTGCAACGAGTGCGATTGCCCTTCGTCACGGTAAACTTTCCGCGTAATTGACCCGCAAGACCGGTAATGAGTTGCAGGCCTGATGATCGGGCCCGCACCGCATCCAGATCAAAGCCAGGTCCTTCGTCCTCCACATACAGGCAGAACGCGTCGCTCTCGCGTACAAGGCCGACCCGAATGACCGGCCGGCCATTCCCGTTGCTCCCGTGCTTGGCCGCATTGGTCAAGAGCTCGTTGAGGATCAGCGCCAAAGGCATCGCGGTATCGTTTGAGAGCTCGAGGTCTTCGGCTTCGTTGGCGATATCGATATCGCCCGCGAGCGCCGATTTGGCGTTGTTGCATACAGCCTCGATGAATGCGGACGCGCCGTAGCGCGTCGCGTCCTTGGTGCCGTAGAGGATCTGCTGCGCAGCCGCCATCGCGGCGACACGGCCGCTCGCCTCATTGAGCACGGCCTGGGCTTCGCGGCTGCTGGCCTTTCGGCCCGCGATGTGCAGCAGCGCTTGCAACATCTGCATGTTGTTCTTGACGCGGTGATTGAGCTCGTTGAAGAGGATACGCTGTTGGGTTTCGGCCTGTTTTCGCTCGCTGATGTCGACCAGCATGTTGATGGCGCCGACTATGTTGCCGCAAGCATCACGCAGCGGCGTCGGGTACGGAATGAAGGGAACGCGCGACCCGTCGGGCCGTTCCGCCACTGCCTCGGCGTTGCGGATCGCCCGTCCCTCTTTGAGGGCGACCGCCATCGGGCATTCGTCGTGTGGCAAACGCGTGCCGTCGGGCTTGTAGAGCTTCCAGGTGACGCACCATTCATCGCTGCCCAGTTCCGGGGTCCTGCCGGCGAGCTCGACCGCGGCTTGATTGTAATAGGTGATCTTCCCTCGTGCATCCGTGGTGTAGATCGCGGCCGGAATGGCGGAGAGCAGATCCTTGAGCCAACGCTCGCTGTCGCGCAATTTGGCTTCCATGATCTTCTGCTCGGTTATGTCGCGGGCAATTTTTGAAGCCCCGACAATGCGGCCTTCTTCGTCGCGAACCGGCGAAATCGTCAGCGAGACATCGATGCGCCGGCCGTCCTTGCGCACCCGGACCGTCTCGAAGTGGTCGACCAGTTCGCCGCGGCGGATGCGCGCGAGAATCTGCGGCTCCTCATCCAGCCGGTCGGGCGGAATGATGATGGTGACGGACTTGCCCACCACCTCTTCGGCCGTGTAGCCGAACAGCCGCTCGGCGCCCCGGTTCCATGTGGCGATGATGCCGTTCAAGTCTTTGCTGACGATGGCATCGTGGGATGATTCAACGATAGCGACCAGCTGCCGAGACGCTTGCGCGGCGCGGGTATGTTCGATCGCCAGCCCAAGCTGTCGGGCGATTGTGCGCGCAAGATCGATCTCGGCCCGCGTGTAAAGATGGGGGTGGTCATGGTAGGTCATGAACTTTCCGATCAGGCAACCGCTGGCCAGAACCGGAATGAACGCGAGCGCCCGGATGCCCTCGGCGCGCACGGTTGACTTAAGGTCCTCAGAAAGCTCGGCGAGGTCGATGTCCGGTATGCAGATCGGCTCGGGGTCGCGTGCGTCGCGCTCCCAGGGCGAGTGGCCCTCGACGGCGTTTCGGTAGATCTGGGACAGTCCGCGGGACGCGACAAATCTCATCACACCGAAACGGTCGGCGAGAAGGATTGCAGCGCGGTCGCAGCGGAGCGCCCGGGTGATCGCGGTAACGGCTCGCGTGTATATGTCCTCGATCCCGTCGGCCTGTTGCAGCCCTTCCGCAAACTCATGCAAGGCGGCCTGCTGCTCGGCCCGCCGTTCGAGCTCCTGCTCGGCGATCTTGCGCCCCGTGATATCGTGCTGGACACGAATAGCGTAGAGAAAGTGGCCCTCGTCATCGCGGATGCTCGACGAGACGATAGAAGTCCATAGTCGGCCTCCGTAGGGCCGGCGCAGGCGCTTCTCGATGGCGTACTGATCGATCTCGCCACGGACCTGCCGCTGGAATTGCGCCTGGTCCTCCTCCGTCTCCTCCGCCAGCATCGGATCGAAGATCGAGCGGCCGACAAGATCGGCGGGCGCGCAGCCCAAGAGCCCGGCAAGATGCGCGTTGACGCGCAGCAGCCTACCGTCCCCGCCGACCTCCGCGATGCCGACCGGGGCGAAGTCGAGGACGTCAGCAAACCTGTCGTGGTCGCGGCGGGGTATGGCTAGGGCGCCGTTCATCAGTCCAAGCTCCGGCTTCATCCCGAGCAAGTCTTCTTGCTCAAGTACCGCCCCCGCTTGATCGATGCTCATTGAAAATCCCGGTGCTGCACGCGAACTCTTCCAATAGCCGAGCGACAGCGCGGAAACCCAGAACCCCCCGCGGCCGGCCCTACCCCTATTCCCCCTATGGCGCGAAACGCAAGCAGAAGCGAAAGGTTCCAGGATTTGCGGGAATTTGGAAGTCCTTCACCGCGGCTCAGTTCGGGCCGGGAGACGGAGCGCCGCCTCCCTGCAGGGACGCTTGCGCATTTCGTGGGCGCGCCCACCCAAGGCGGGAACTGGAGTGTGCTGACCGGTGTTGCTCTGCCGGCATGGGCTGCGGACATCGCGCCGGTCGGCCCTTCGAGTATCAATCCTTTGCTGGAGAGGATCATGGATGAGAATCGCATTGCCGGGACGGCGAGGAACATGGGTGGAAAGGCGCAGGAGAGCGTCGGACGGGTCCTCGGCGACAGCAAGACCGAAGCGGATGGAGTGATGAACCAAGTGAAGGGAGCTGCACAGGACCTATATGGTCAAGCGCGCGATAGCGCGGCCGAGATCGCCGGGAGCGCGCGCGACACCGTGAAGAACTCTGCAACTTCGTTTGAGGGCAGCCTGCGCCGTCTGATCGAGACGCAGCCCTACACCGCCACGTGCATAGCTCTTGGCCTGGGCTGGCTGCTCGGCCGGACACACCGGCCTCTCTAGTCGCGTCCGCCTGCGCTTATTTGTTAAGGTGTCTGACGTCCGGGAGCCCCAAGCTGCTCCCGGACAACGAGGATGAATTCATGAACGCGCTGGCTCGCTACGTTGCAAATGCTGCGCAGGCCAGAAGCGGGCTGAATGCAGGTGTTGTGATCGGCTATGTGGTGCAGGCGATGCTTGGCTCTGCCACGGCAATCCTGTTTCTGATTGCTGTTTTTTTTGTTTGTTCTGATTGGCTCGGTTTCGGCGCCACGAAAACGGCCATCGGGATGTGCTTGGTTTTTGCTGCGCTGTTCGTCGTCGCCATGATCTGGACGAAGCTGGCCAAAAAGCGAACGCGCGAAATTGCCGAACGTGCGCTGCTTGCGACCCCGCCGCTTGCCGCCACTCTTCCGGTGATCGCCACCGGGCTGAGGCTCGGGAACACGATCGGCTGGCGGCGGCTTATGCCGGTTGCGTTGCTTGCCGGTTTGGCCACCGGGCTTGCCACCGAGTGGACGCGTCGCGAGCGCGGACGCGCAGATGCATAAACCGACGGTCGCTATGCGCGTCTCGGAAAATTGAAGAGGCGGCGGCAGTTGGCGGATTCTTGCGCCGATGGTTCGCTGGTGCTGCCGATTTGGAGTTCTTGTCGGGTGTGCCGAAAATGTCGTGCCGCGGCACCCGCGCCGCGACCCGCTTTATGGCGACTTGCTCGCGGCGAGTCGAGGTTGAGGCGGCGAGCCCCACCGGCGTGCCGGCGGATGCCAAGGACGTGAGTATCAAGCAAATCGCAGGGAGCCCTGAGAGAGGAGAGTTTCGGCCGATCCGCACATGGAACCAAACGAAATTGTGGACGTTTGGTCGCCGCGCGAGGTGCGCGCGAGGGCCGCTGCACGCGAGCAGATCGTTTTTCCCAGGCTATATCCTCCTCTCGAGGGCCCAAGCGGAACCCGTCCCATGAGCTATGACAGCCTCTCGTTTGTCGTCGGCGGCGGCGAAATGGGCGAGCGCATCCGCGCCCTCGACTGGTCGTCCACCGCCCTCGGCCCGCTGCCCGACTGGCCGCAAGGTCTCAAGACCGCCACCCGGATAATGCTCACCTCGCGCCAGCCGATCTGGATCGGCTGGGGAGGTGATCTGCTCAAGCTCTACAATGACCCTTACAAGGCGATTATCGGCGGCAAGCACCCATGGGCGCTCGGGCGGCCTGCCAGAGAGGTTTGGCGGGAGATTTGGCCCAACATTGGTCCGATGCTTGCGACCGCGATGGGAGGCGACGAGGGGACCTACGTCGAGGCGCAACTGCTCATCATGGAGCGCAGCGGCTATCCCGAGGAGACCTATTACACCTTCTCCTATAGCCCTATACCAGATGATCAGGGGAGACCCGGCGGTATCATCTGCGCCAATACCGATGATACCCGACGTGTGATCGGCGAGCGCCAGTTGGGCTTACTCCGGGAGATAGCGGCGGCAGGCGCCGAGTCACGGACGCTGCGGCAAGTTTACGAGCAGACCGCGCGCGCGCTTGCGACCAACCAGCGGGACTTGCCTTTTGCGTCGATCTACTTCGCGGAGCCCGATGGCAAAGGTCTTTCGCTGGTCGGATGGACGCCACTCGGCTATCGGCATCCCGCATTTCCGCAACGAGTCACAGCCGGCGATACCGCGACTTGGCCGCTCGCCGAGGTCATCTCCGATCAGACCCCGCGCGTGCTGGACGATCTCGAAGCGCGCTTTGGCTCGAGCTTTCCGAAAGGCGCGTGGGACAAGGGCCCACAACAGGCTGCACTCATTCCCATCCCGGCTCGCGGCGAGACCGGCCGCCATGGCGTGCTGGTTGCCGGCTTGAATCCGTTTAGGCAATTCGATGACGCTTACCGCGGATTTCTCACTCTCGTCGCCGGCGAGATCGCGGCTAGCCTCGCGAATGCGCAGGCCTACGAGGATGAGCGCCGGCGCGCCGAGGCTCTGGCCGAGATCGATCGCGCCAAAACGCTGTTCTTCTCCAACATCAGCCACGAGTTTCGCACGCCGCTCACCTTGATGCTCAGCCCACTCGAGGAGATTCTCGGCAAGCCCGCCGAAAAGGTGCTTCCAGACAACCGGGCACTGGTCGAGGTCGCGCACCGAAATTCGTTGCGGCTGCTCAAGCTTGTCAACTCGCTGCTCGATTTCTCGCGCATCGAGGCCGGACGAGCGCAGGCAATGTATCAGCCCACCGACCTGGCCGCCTTCACGAACGAGCTCGCCAGTAACTTCGAGTCGGCCTGCGCGCGCGCCGGCCTGCATCTCGTCATCGACTGTCCGCCACTTGCGGAGCGCGCTTACATCGATCGCGACATGTGGGAGAAGATCGTGCTCAATCTTCTTTCCAATGCTTTCAAGTTCACCTTCAAGGGCGAGATCGCGGTGCGATTGCGTCAGGTTGACCGCCAGGTCGAGCTGAGGGTCAGTGATACCGGCGTCGGCATTCCCGCACACGAGCTTCCGCGCCTGTTCGAGCGCTTTCATCGCGTCGAAAACCAAAGGAGCCGCACCCACGAGGGTAGCGGTATCGGATTGGCTCTGGTCCAGGAACTCGTCAAGCTTCACCAAGGATCCATAAAGGTCGAGAGCGCGGTCGATAGGGGTACTGCCTTCTCGGTGACGATCCCGCTTGGTCGAGCGCATCTGCCTGGAGAGCGGATAGGCGACTCGCGCAGCTTGGCGTCGACTGCGGTTCACGCCGAAGCCTATGTGGTGGAAGCATTGCGCTGGCTGCCCGGTGACGAAACGCCTGTGCACCAGCCCGGCGAGGATTTGACGATCAGTCCGCAGCCTGCGGAGGGCGGGCGCGTCCTGCTCGCGGACGACAATGCCGACATGCGCGCCTATGTCAGGCGCTTGTTGTCCTCGCGATTCGATGTGCAGGCGGTGGCTGATGGCCAAGCGGCCATCGAAGCGATTCACAAACGCAAGCCTGACTTGCTGGTCGCGGACGTGATGATGCCGCGCCTCGACGGTCTCGGACTGGTGCGCGCCATAAGGAGGAATTCGGCCCTGGCCGAACTGCCGGTGATCCTTCTCTCGGCGCGTGCCGACGACGAGGCGCGGCTCGAGGGATTGAACGCCGGAGCCGACGACTATCTGACGAAGCCATTCAACGCGCACGAGCTGATCGCGCGCGTCGGCGCCAATATCAAGCTCGCCAAGATGCGGAGGGATGCCCAAAGGGAACAGCAATATCGTAAGGCCCAGTTCGAGACGCTGTTCAAGCAGGCGCCGCTCGGGATATATCTTGTCGATTCCGATTTTCGCATTCGGGAGGTGAACCCGACCGCTCTTCCTGTCTTCGGCGAAATGGCGGCTGGCATCATCGGCCGCGACTTCGACGAGGTCATTCACATCCTTTGGGAGAAGAAATACGCCGACGAGGTGGCTGCCATCTTTCGTCGTACCTTAGCGACCGGAGAATCCTACAATACGCCGCATCGTGCGGAGCTACGGGCCGATCGGGGCGTGATCGAGCATTACGAATGGCGCGTCGATCGCACCACTCTGCCCGATGGAACCTTCGGCGTCGTCTGCTACTTCCGCGATATTGCAGCGCAAGTAGAGGCGGAGAACACGCGGCAGCTTCTCCTGCGCGAGCTCAACCACCGGGTCAAGAACACTCTGGCGAACGTGCAGGCTGTCGCGCAGCAGACGATGCGGAGCACCAAGGACCCGGAGGAGTTTGTGCGACGATTTTCCGGTCGCATCCAATCGTTGGCGCGTGTGCACGCTCTGCTGACCGAAACGACCTGGGAGGGTGCTGATCTGCGCGAGCTGATTCGCGACCAGCTCCTGCACGGCGCTGTTGACGAAGCGCGCCTGACCGCCTGGGGTCCGGCCGTTCAGCTGCGGCCGCAAATGGCCGTGCATCTCGCCGTCATGCTGCATGAGTTGGGCACGAACTCGGTCAAATACGGCGCACTGTCAGCTCCGAGGGGCTGGGTGGCTATCAACTGGACGGTGACCGGCGACGTGCTCAACGTGCAATGGGTCGAGCGCGGCGGGCCGCCGATCTCGGCGCTCTCGCGGCGGGGGTTCGGTAGTGCGCTCATCGAGCAGAGCGCCAAAAGCGAGGGCGGGAGGGCCGAGCAGATCATCGAGCCGGAGGGATTGACCTGGAAAATCTCGATGAAGCTCCCGCATTCCGATGTGCAGCGGATGGTGGCCGAAGAGCCCAGATTGCGGGGGCCCACGCTGCCGCAGCGGCAAACCGCGCAGCCCGGCACCCCGCTTGCGGGTCGATCTCTCCTGGTCGTGGAGGATGAATCTCTTATTGCTATGGACCTGGTAGATACCTTGGAGCGGCTTGGCGCCGGCGATGTGCGGTCGGTGAGCACGGAGAGCGAGGGCCTCGCGCTACTGGAAGCCGTCTCATTCGATTGCGCTTTGCTGGATGCCAACCTGCACGGCCGCTCGGTTGCGAAAATCGCCGAAGCGCTGACCGAGCGTCAAGTTCCCTTCGTGTTCGTCACGGGTTACGGTCGGAGCGGATTGCCGGCTGAATTCCAACAGATGCCGGTGCTCGCCAAGCCGGTGGACGACGAGCGGCTGGTCGAGGCGGTGACTGGGCTTCTCTCCGAGCCGGGGAAAATGCTGAAGCTGCAATCTTGAAAGCTGCCGCTGCCCCGGCGGGGATTGGACCTGCCTAAGAGAGTGTGGCGCGGGCGCCTTGACGGAGGTGAGATGCACTGAGACCGCCGCCCGAGAGCTCCGCGTTCCGAAACAGCGCGGCGAGATGCGGCGGTTGGCCAGGGCCATGGATTGGTCCACCACGACGGTCGGCTCTCCCGAGGGATGGCCGCAGAGGCTGCTCCACAAATTCAGTGGCTGTTCCGCGGGATGCTCTTTTGCGCGACGCGCTGATATTTGATTGCGGGCTTGAGCACCATGCCGTCCTCCAGTTGATCCACCAGGTCGCGTTGGATCTCCTGCCAGGGCGTCTGGCTCGCGGGTATCGGATAGCCGCCGCGCCCTTCCAGCTCCGCGCGGCGCGCGCCAAGCTCGGCCTCGGAGATCAGGATGTCGGCGCGGCCGCGGTTCAAGTCGATGCGCACACGATCGCCGGTCTTGAGCAGTGCCAGTCCGCCGCCAGCCGCCGCCTCGGGTGAGGCATTGAGGATCGAGGGCGAGCCCGATGTGCCGGACTGCCGTCCGTCGCCGATGCAGGGCAGCGACGAAATCCCTTTCTTCAACAGCGCGGCCGGCGGCTGCATGTTCACCACCTCGGCCGAGCCCGGATAGCCGACGGGTCCGACTCCGCGGATGAACAGAATGGTCGCATCGTCAATTGCGAGGGAAGGATCATCGATCCGGGCGTGATAATCCTCCGGCCCATCGAACACCACCGCGCGACCCTCGATGGCGTTCGGGTCCTCGGGTGACGACAAATAACGGGCACGGAACTCGTCCGAGATCACGCTCGTCTTCATGATCGCGGATTCAAACAGATTTCCTTTGAGAACCTTGAAGCCGGCCTGGGCCTTGAGCGGCTGCGCGTAGGGGCGGATCACGTCGGCATCGGTGGTGGCCGCGGTACGCGCGTTGTCGGCCCAAGTCTTGCCGTTGATGGTGAGGGCGTTCTCATGGATGCGTTTGGCCGCGATCAGCTCGCGCATGACGGCAGGCAGGCCGCCGGCGCGGTAATATTCTTCGCCGAGATATTTTCCGGCCGGCATCATATTGACCAAGAGCGGCACGTCGTAGCCGAACTTCTCCCAGTCCTCGATCTCGAGCTCGACGCCGATATGGCGGGCGATGGCATTGATGTGTATCGGCGCGTTGGTTGAGCCGCCGATTGCCGAGCAGACGACAATCGCATTCTCGAAAGCGTCCCGCGTCAGGATATCGCTCGGTTTCAGGTCGGCGAGCACGATCTCGACCGCGCGACGCCCGGTTTCATACGCAATCTGCCCGCGCTCGCGATACGGTGCCGGGATCGCGGCGCAGCCCGGCAGCGAGAGGCCCAGCGCTTCGGCCAGCGCATTCATCGTCGAGGCCGTGCCCATCGTGTTGCAATGCCCGATCGACGGCGCGGAGGCAGCAACCGCATCGATATATTCCTGATAGTCGATCTCGCCGGCCGCGAGGCGCTTGCTCATCTGCCATTTGATCGTGCCGGAGCCGGCGCGCTCGCCCTTCCACCAGCCGTTGAGCATCGGCCCGCCGGAAAGCACGATCGCCGGAATGTTTACCGTGGCGGCCGCCATGATTGCGGCCGGCGTGGTCTTGTCGCAACCCGTCGTCAGCACGACGCCGTCGAGCGGATAGCCAAACAGCACCTCGACCAGGCTCAAATAGGAGAGATTGCGGTCGAGCGCCGCGGTCGGCCGCTTGCCGGTCTCCTGGATCGGATGGGTCGGGAACTCGAGCGCGATCCCGCCCGCATCACGAATGCCCTCGCGCACGCGCTCGGCAAGTTGCAGGTGATGACGGTTGCACGGCGAAAGATCGGAGCCCGACTGGGCGACGCCGATGATCGGCCGGCCCGACATCAATTCGTGCTTGGTCAGGCCGAAATTGAGATAGCGCTCGAAATAGAGCGCCGTCATGTCCGGGTCTTCAGGATTGTCGAACCACAATTGCGAGCGAAAGCGCCGCCCGCGCGGATGCAGTTCCGATGAATCTTTTGCCATGGCCCGACCCGCTCCCGGAGTCATCGCCGGGCTTAACCCGGCGATCCATCTTTTTTCGAAGACAATGGACCCGCGGGTCAAGCCCGCGGGTGACGACGAGAGTGAATCTGCGCGAGGAAACTCACTCTCACCGTCAATGCGAAAGCGGTATAATGCCCCACAGTTCCATCATAAAGAGGCGCCTCACGCATGACCTCCGCGCAACCCCAGATGCGGCTCGGCGCTTTTTTCAATCCGACCGGCCATCATGTCGCTTCCTGGCGGCATCCGCGTGCGCAGGCGGATGCCGGTATCAATTTCCAGCATTATGTGGAGATCGCCCGCACCGCCGAGCGCGCCAAGCTCGACATGGTGTTCTTGGCCGACAACGTGTGCGTCCGCGACGCGAAGATGGAGGCGCTGTGCCGCTCGGCGCAATATATCGCCAATTTCGAGCCGATAACGCTGCTCTCGGCGCTCAGCCCCCTCACCAGCCATATCGGACTCGTGGCGACCGCGTCGACGAGCTACAACGAGCCCTTCCATGTGGCACGCAAGTTCGCTTCGCTCGATCACCTCAGTGGTGGACGCGCAGGCTGGAACCTGGTCACCTCGGGCCAGGAAGCCGAGGCGCGCAATTTCAGCCGCGACAAGCATTATCTGCATGGCGAACGCTACGAGCGGGCGCGCGAGTTCGCCGAGATCGTGGTCGGGCTGTGGGACAGCTGGGACGATGATGCCTTCGTGCGCGACAAGCAATCGGGCCTCTTCTTTCAACCCGACAAGCTGCATGCGTTGAACCACAAAGGCGAAAGCTATTCGGTCGCCGGGCCGCTCAACGTGCCGCGCAGCCCACAGGGCCGGCCGGTGATCGTGCAGGCGGGCGGCTCCGAGGACATGATCCGCGTTGCGGCCGAATTCGCCGAGGTGATCTTCTGTGCGCCGCTCACGCTCGATGCCGCGCGGAAGTTCTATTCAAGCATCAAGGGCCGCGCCGCCGCGCACGGCCGCTCGCCCGATCATGTGAAGGTCATGCCGGGCCTCTCGGCAATTGTCGGCCGCACTGAAACGGAAGCGAACGAGCAATACGAATACCTGCAGTCGCTCATCCACCCGATGGTGGCGCGCGAGATTCTTTCGCTCGTGCTCGGCAGCGTCGATCTCTCCGCCTATCCGCTGGACGGACCGTTTCCGGAAAACCTGCCGCTGTCGAACGCGAGCCAGAGCACGTTCCAGTACGTGACCGACATGGCGAGGAATGAGAAGCTGACGCTGCGGCAGGTGGCGCTGCGGGTTGCGGGCGCGCGCGGCAAGAGCGTGGTGCGCGGCTCGCCCGAGCAAGTCGCCGATCACATGGAGCAATGGTTCAAGGAAGGTGGTTGCGACGGCTTCAACCTGATGCCGCCGTTCCTGCCGGGCTCCCTGGACGATTTCGTCGAGCTGGTGCTGCCGATCCTGCGGCAGCGCGGTCTATTCCGCAGCGAATATGAAGGCCGCACGCTGCGGGAGCACTTGGGCCTGCCGCGCCCGGAAAGCCGCTACGCCAGCCATTCGCAGGCGGTGCGTGATCAGGCGCTGCCGGTCGCCTAGGGCAAAAGCGTAAGGCGGAATTATTCCGTCTTGATGCCGGCTTGGCACACAAAGCGCGCTTATGCGCGTCTTCCACGCGCTATCAAGTCAATCCTGCAGTCGACCTGTAGGCAAGGCGCACGTGGCCGAGGCAATAGGGCAGGCCTTGCACCTGCTCACTGCCGCAGAAGCAAAAATCGTCCGTGCCCGGATCGTTGATCGGCCAGCGGCATTTTCCCGGGGTGAGCTCGAACAGCGAGCAGCCGCGCCCATTCAGGATGGCGATTGCGGGCGCGCCGCAGGGCGATGCGGCATTGAGCCCCGACAGCAATTGTTGGCGCGCCAGGATGCGGGCGAGGCTGCGCGCGCGAAACACGGTGCGCTTGGGCTTGGCTTCGCGCGGGGCTGCTTGCTTGCGTCGCCGCGACAGGCCGAGCCGGCTTATTTTGCCGATAACGGCATTGCGCGAGACGCCGATCTCGGCGGCGATCTGGCTGCAGGTGAGCCCGGCTTCGACGGCGCTCTTAAGCTGCGCAATGCGTTCGCTGGTCCACGTCACGCCAGGCCGCGTCGTGGATTTTGTGGCCTCTTTGCTGTGGCGGGGCGGGGAGCTGTTATTTGATTCAGCAGCAGCGTCGCGGGCGTCCTGATCTTGATCGCGGAGCATCATCAGCGTGCGAGCACTCATCGGAGGCATCCTTTGTGGGGTTCCTTGCGGGCGCAGTTCCTCGTTCGCGCCCGCACGCGCGCGGGCGACGTTGCCTGGTTCGGTTGCGCTCCTTCCCGCGCAACCGGCATAAAGCCGAGCGGGTGCACACGAATGGACGCGAGATGCGAGAAGTGCCCGCCAGAACGGAGGGTCCGCTCCAGGTTGCCGGGGCATGATCTCCGTACGAGACCAGGGATATTCGGAAATCCTGCCCGGACTTGGCGCGGCCGCCCAAGATCGTCGCCGCCCTCTTGGAGGGAAGCTAGATTTCGGCCTGCGGGCTCGCGTTCACCATGTTTCAACCCATGCGGACGGTCGCATGATTCGATTCGCTAAGCAAGAGTTAAAATGCCATTATAAGCTGATAATAATTGTGAGGCGTTTTGCATGGCCCGTCCGGAAAACCGCTCCGAAGCCCGCTCCCTCAGCCTGACCTTGCCGGAAGAAACATTCAACTATCTGGTCCTGCTGGCGACGCTCGGAAAGCTCGGGCGCACCGAGAACGAAGTGGCGACGCATATTCTCGTGCGCGAGGCCTATGCGATGTACGAACGCGGCTTTCACGACGTGCGGATTCCGGTCGCCGACCAGACTTGATGTGCTGTCGCCTCGTTGCGCAGCGATCAAACAAACAATCCGCGCAAGTATGAGCGAGTGCCGACGTGCGGTGCGGCGCGATTGTTTGTTCGCCGGCAATTTCCGGCCGAAGCTTGCGAAAATACCAGTGGTATGAACCAACCACGCGGCGGTGCGCGCACCAAAACTTTTGAAATGTAAACGAATCAGTTACCTGTTGGTGCAGCAAGCGGAGCTGTGCGAGTCGCGAGCGTGATTGAAAGCGGCGCGACAGGGCGGGAGCAGGGTTTCGTGTTCTTCCGTGACGCGTGAGCAGGCGAGTGCTGCGTGCAAGCAAGCGCCCTACGGGAGAACGTGTGAATCGACGCGGGCGTGCTTGGCTCGGGTCACCCGGCAGGCAAATTCCCGTCGATGCCGCCGGACGAGTTGCGCAGCTCCGACAGGCGCCAAGCTGTGCCGCGGCGGCGAACAACAGCGCTTGGACTTTGTCCAAGCGGGCGTTGATCCGCGCGAAGCGGGCGGCGGGCAGATCAGCAGGGGGGAGCGAACGATGTTCCGAAGCTGGCACGCGATGGGCATGAGCACGGGATTGGGGCTCATACTGTTGCATTGCAATCCGGCGAATGCCGAGCCTCGTGCATATGTGTATGCCCCGAGTCCGGGGCCTGAGCAGCGTTGGTACGCGACCAATGCGGTTGATCCGCAGCATCGGTTCGCGCATTCGGCCCAGCACCACACGCAGCATCTGCACAGGTTCGCCGTCGCCAGGCACGAACGAGGCAGCGGCAGAGATACGGTCAAGGACGAGAGAGAGAGCAGGACGCTCTCGTCGTTGAAGAAGGAGATGATCGACCTGCGACGGCAGGTGGACGCCGTTGAATCGATGCGGCAGGAGCTTACCGACCTGAAGGAAAAGATCTGGGGGCCGACGCCGCTGCAGCTCTCGCTTTCGGTGTTGCCGCGGCCGCAGTCGATGGCCTCGGTCGAGCCGAAGCCGGTGACCCTAAAGCTTCCCGACCTCAGCTTGCCGGAGCGGCCGCGGGCGCCGGTCAATCCGGCGACTGCGAGCCTGCCGGCCGTGATCGAGGAGCGAAGCGGCCCGAACGCCAAGGCGAGGTCGGCCGTGGAGGAGGCCAAAGCCTACCTCATCGACACCGCCACCCCCGGTTACACCATGCTGCGACAGGGCGTGCCGGTCGCCATCGGGCGGCTGCATCCGGACTTCATCGTCAAGCTCGCTGAAGCGGTGCGGCTCGCGCGTGCGCACGGGCTCGGCAATGCCGGCGTGTATTCGGCCTATCGGCCACCGATTTTCGGCGTCGGCGGTTTCAGCGACAAGTTCAACTCGCTGCACAGCTATGGTCTGGCAGCCGATATGGCCGGCATCGGCACCGCCGGATCGAAGGCCGCCAAGGTGTGGCAATCGATCGTTGCCAAGGTCGGGCTCTATCTGCCGTATGGGCCGAACAACCACATCGAGTTCAACCATACGCAATTGGTGCCGACCAAGATTGCACCCAGCTTCCTGCGCGGCACCATCACGGCGAGCGCGCCCAAAGACTTGCATCGGATGTGGATGGCGTCCGGCATCAAGGCGCATGTGGACGACAATGAGAGGGCCGTTACGCCGCCCAGCCTCGCCAGCGCCACCGATACAGACAAGCAGGTGCCGTTGCCGCAGGTGCCCGAGCGGCGTGCCATGCCGCGGGCCAGGCAGGCGAGACCTTCGCGCCGCCGCAATCCACCGCGCCAGCGCATGGCGGAGCCGCAGGTCGCGGGCACGCGGCGGCGCAGCGCAAGGGCGGGACGCAATCTCGCCTGGATGCACTGGGTGCTGCGGCCGTTCTGACGAGCACCGCCCGCGGTCGTGCCGGAATTGAATCAGGCGCTTACGCGCGCCACAGGCCCGGTTCGTCCTATTGGGCGCGGTCTGGTGCGCGCGGGGGTGAGCGCTTGAATGGAGGCTGAAATGGAGACTGAAAGCAGGGACGCCTCGGTTCCCGGATGGAAAAGGAACCGAGGCAGCCGAGGAAGACGGAGCTGGGAGGTTGGAACCGAGTAGGAACCGCCCCGTCTGCGGCGCGCATTGTTCATCTATCGGGGCGAGAGTAAATCAGCCTCACGTACCAAGACGTTTGGAGGTGCTGCTCCGTGCCGCGGCGGGGATTTTCGATACACTCGCCAAGTCGCAGCGGTTCTTGGTAGGCTTGCCTCGAAGGGCGCATGGCTTCTCACCCATGAGACGCCCAAGGAGCAGTTCGTCGCGGGAGGGGATATGAAAAACGGTTTTCTGATCGGCCTGATCTGGTTCGTGGTGCTTGGCGGCGTCCCGGCTTACGCCAGCTCTATTTCGCATGGCATCAGCCCGTGGATCGCCGGGTATCTCGGAATAACTGCGGTCAGCGCCATCTGCGTCACCACGGCGGTACGCCTCGCGCAAAAATAGGTCTGCGGCCTCTCTCACGGGCCGGTCAGACGCGGCGGTGAACCGTCGGGGCGGGGATCCGCATCGGTGCACTCGCTTTGATAGAGCGTCACAGCCGATTGGAAATGCTCGTGCGCGGCGGCGAGACCGGCAAATTCGTCGGCGCAATCGATGCCGCCCTGGCTGTCGTAGACGCACATGGCATATGCTCGGATCGCATCCGACACTTCGTCGAGCACCGACTGATATTGCTCAGTCGCCGCGCTGCAGGTCTGTGGGTCGGCGGCTGCGGGCCGAAACGCGCCGACGAGCAAGACCGCGGCAAAGCAAACGCATCGCATTGCAAGGACGCCCCAATGACTCCGTCGAGCATAGCAGGCTGGTCCGGGTGAACAGCTTGCTCGATGGAGCGATGGGCGATCCCGACCGCCGCCACGTTGGGAGGGGGTGGGGCGGGCGAGGCGATCGGGACCGGTGCCTCCCGGGCGAGGAGACGCAATAGCAGTGCTACTTGGCGAGGTTCAATTATACTTGCGATACCGATAACAGCTTGAGCAAATCCGCTCGGACGCGAGAACCCTATCAGCGAGCGCGGAGCCATCACATCATATGGCTGCCATCGCCGTCACCCCCACGTTTGAGGGGGTGGAGACGGTCTGCCGATTGCTGCATGCTTGACGGTATCGGAGGGGTGGCTGAGCGGCCGAAAGCAGTGCATCTCATGGATCCCCATTGGGTGCGTTATACGGGCGACCGTATCGGAGGTTCGAATCCTTCCCCCCTCCGCCAATTTTTTCGGGCATCGCGTGCTCTGCGGCCGCTGATTTCCATTTCCGGTCCGGCTTGGGGCGATGGCGTTGCAAAGCTTCGCTCGAGGGGCGATTGGTGCCCATTCCGAAGTTCGTGATACATCGCGGCACCTCTCGCACGGAGTTCGAAAGCAACGGGGGACCAGCGAGGTGTTTTCTAAGTGCCGAGGCAACCCGTAGCAGGAGCTTCAAACCGGCGACTTTGGGTGCCGGCGCCACTCCGACGGCGATACCCCGACGATCTTCTTGAAGGCGCGGCTGAACGCGGCCTCGGAAGCGTAGCCGACTTTGTTCGCGATGGTCGCCATATTGGTGTTGCCGCCGTCGAGAAGTCCTGAAGCGATCTGCATCCGCCATTTGGCGAGATACTGCATCGGCGGCACGCCGACCAGATCGGCAAAGCGCTCGGCCAGAACCGAGCGCGAGATGCCTACATCACGGCCCAGCTGCTCGATCGTCCAGTCGTGCTGCGGTCGCGCGTGCAGGAGCGACAGCGCCTTGCCGATGAAAGGGTCACGCAGGCCCGCAAGCCATCCCGCCTGTTCGGCCGGCATATCGCTGAGATGGCGGCGAACGACCTCGATGAACATCAGCTCGCTCACCTTGGCGAGCACACTCTCGCCGCCCGCACGTTTGTGGGTCGATTCCCGGCGGGCGAGGCGAATGAATTGGCCGAGCCAGGGCGTCTCGTCACCGTCGCGGTCGCGAGCCGTGATGACCGGCGGCAGATTGTCGAGAAGAGGGTTGTAGGGCTGCGCATCGCAGGCGAGATAGCCGCACACCAGCTTGGCCGAGACCGGTCCGTCATCGCCGAGTCGGATCGCAAACGGCAGTTGGCTGGCGGTGGCGGCATCGACCGGATGTGATTGAGGCGCCTCGGTGCGCATGCCCGGGCTGCTCGACAAGACGTGCGGGTCGCTCCTGGTGAACACGATCACTTCACCGGCTTCGAGCGCGAGGGGCTGGCGTCCGACGATATTGGCGAAGCATCGGCCTTCGGTGACCACATGATACGCGACCAAATGCCCGGCGCCGGGCAGGATCTTCGGCAGGATCAGGTCGGGTCGGGGTGATTCTGCGACCCAAGGTGCTTTCGCAGCGACGTCCCAGAACGCCGCTCCGGTAAGGCGCACCGTCTTCAAGACATCGGATAACGCATCTGTCGTCATTCGATGGTCCGATCGGCAAGCCGGCAGGCATGAGCATCCGATCCGGGCGCTGGGCAAGCAGAGGTGTGAGATTCAGACGCGCTGGCAAACATCGTGGACGCCCGATCATTCGTTCCGCAGCTCGATTGCTCTATCAAGCACCAGAGCACGGCCGCTCTATGCGGCTCGTTTTGCGGCGAATTGTCGCGTGCAGCCAACAAACAGAAGGAGAAGGAAGATGGCCGTTCAAACAGCAGCGGCCGCGACCGTCGATTTCGCGGCGATCAAGGCTCGGCAGCAGGTGGCCTGGGCGTCGGGCGACTACGCGATTCTCGGTACCACGCTGCAGATCGTCGGCGAGATGCTTTGCGAGGCCGTCGATCTGCGCGCCGGCCAGCGCGTTCTCGACGTCGCGGCGGGTAACGGCAATGGGACGCTCGCCGCCGCGCGCCGTTTCGCCGAGGTGGTATCGACCGACTATGTGGGCGCGCTGCTCGAGAACGCGCGCGCACGGGCGGCGGCCGAGCGCCTCTCCGTGACGTTCGAGGAGGCTGATGCGGAAGCATTGCGGTTTGCGGATGCGAGCTTCGATGTGGTGCTTTCAACCTTCGGGGTGATGTTCACGCCGCGACAGGAGCAGGCGGCGAGCGAGCTTCTCCGGGTCTGCCGTCCGGGCGGAAAGATCGGTCTCGCGTGCTGGACTCCGGAGGGGTTCATCGGGGAGCTCTTCACAATTGTCGGCAAATATGTTCCACCGGCGCCCGGCCTGAGGCCGGCTGTGCTGTGGGGCCGGGAGGCGCATCTCAGGAATTTGTTTGGCCCGCGGGTCGCAATCGCCGCTGAACGCAGAAGCTTTGTCTTCCGGTATAAGTCGCCGGCGCACTGGCTGGAGACCTTTCGCACTTATTACGGCCCGCTGCTCAAGGCCTTCGCGGCCATCGATCCTCCGGCTCGCAAGGCGCTCGAAACGGATATCTGCGGTCTGATCGACCGCTTCAATGTCGCCGCGGATGGCACGCTGGTCATCCCCGGCGAATACCTTCAGGCCGTCATTACCAAACAGGGCTGACGATCGGGGGCGCGCCGGCAACGGCGCGGCTGCGAACCGCGGCGTCAGTCGCTCTCGGGCGGGCGCAGCCGGGCAGGCCTCTGTTTCACGTCTTTAAGCCGAACGACGTTGCCGCCGGCCGCCGCCGAGATCTCGCCGGTTGCCTGCGCGATGGCGCGGCTGAGATCCGCGACCTGGAAGGGCTTCGCCAGCATCGTGAACTCGATGTCGGCTGCCGCGGCACTCTGGCTGTAGCCGCTGACCAGCACGATCGGCAGATCAGGCTGAGAGTGTCGCAGCACCCGTGCGAGCCCGAGCCCGTCCATGGCGCCCGCCATCACGATGTCGCTGACGATCAGATCAAATGGGCTTTCCTCCGTAGCCTCCAAGGCCGTCGTCGCCGACGAGGCGGTTCGCACTTCGTAACCGAGCTGCGCGATCATCTGCGCCGTCGCCTCAGCGACATCCGGATTGTCCTCGACCAAGAGGCAGGTGCCGTTGCGGGTCTCCTCGGGAGCCGCTTGCTCCCTTGCCTGGCTGGGAGTGGCATTGCTTCGCGGCAGATACAGTGTCACGCAGGTGCCAACGCCGAGCTCGCTGCTGATGGCGGTGGTGCCTCCCGACGCTTGGACAAATCCATAGACCTGCGACAGGCCGAGCCCGGTTCCCTTGCCGGCAGGTTTGGTCGTGAAGAACGGCTCGAACACCCTTGGGAGGATATCGGGCGCGATGCCGGCGCCGGTATCTGCAATGCTGAGCGCGACGAAGTCGCCCACCAGACCCGCAGGGGTGTCCTGCGCGGCCAGCCGCACGTTCTCGCACGAGATGCTGATGATGCCGCCTTGCGGCATGGAATCGCGCGCGTTCATGGCCAGGTTGACCAGCGCCAGCTCCATTTCGCCGCGATCCACGCATATCGGCCAGACGTCGGCCGCGACGTTGGTGATGAGCCTGACGGTGGAACCAAGCGAGCCCCCGAGCATTGCGCGCACCGCCTCGACCCGCTCGCCGACTGCAGAGACCGTGGGATTGAGCGTCTGGTGGCGGGAGAAGGTCAGAAGCTGGCGCGTCAGCGTCGCCCCGCGTTTGGCGGCGAGCTCGATGGCCGTGACCGCGGCGAGCCCCCTGGGGTCGGCGCCGGCGAGCTTCTTCAGTGACTGGAGATGGCCGGCGATGATCATCAGCATATTGTTGAAATCGTGCGCCACGCCGCCAGTCAGCTGTCCGATCGCCTCCATCTTTTGCGCCTGCGCGCGCTGCGCTTGCGCATCCGCCAAGGCCAATTGCGCATTCCGCCGTTCGGTGACGTCACGGGTAATTTTCGCGAACCCGATCAGATTGCCGTCGGCGTCAGTGATCCGATCGAGCACCGCATTGGCCCAAAACAGCGTCCCGTCCTTGCGGACGCGCCAACCTTCCTGCTCGAACCGCCCCTCCTGGGCGGCGGTCTGCAGCGCCCGCGCCGGCAGGCCGACGGCGCGATCGCGCTCGGTGAAAAAGCGGGAGAAGTGCTGGCCGATGATCTCTTCGGCAGTATAGCCCTTGATCCGCTCGGCGCCGGCATTCCAATTGATGATCAGCCCGTTCGGATCGAGCATATAGAGCGCATAATCGGTAACACCGTTGATCAGCGTACGGAATTGCTGCACGCTTTCCCGCAACGTTTGCTGTGCGATCTGCCGCTCGGTGATATCGCGCGTCACCTTGGCAAAGCCGACCAGCTCGCCGGTTTGGTCGCGGATCGCCGAAACCGTCACCATGGCCCAGAAGCGTCCCCCATCCTTGCGGACGCGCCATCCCTCGCCCTCGAAGCGGTTCTCGCGCTTCGCAATTTCCAGGAGGCGGGCCGGCATGCCGGCTGCGCGGTCTTCACGCGTGTAGAAGAGCGCAAAGTGCCGGCCGATGATCTCGTCGGCCGTGTAGCCCTTCAGCCGCTCCGCGCCCGCATTCCAGCTGACGACGACCCCGCTCGGATCCAGCATGTAGATCGCGTATTCGGTGACCGCGTCGACCAGCAGGCGAAAACGACGTTCGGTGTCGTAAAGGGCCTGCTGGGCTTCCCGGCGCTCGCTGATATCGCGGGTGATCCTGGCAAAGCCGATAGCATGGCCATCCGCTGCGCGCACCGGTTGCACGGTGCCGATCGCCCAAAAGCGGCCGCCGTTCTTGCGCAGCTGCCATCCTTCGTGCTCGGCGCGGGCCGTCAGCCGCGCACGCTTGAGAATTTGTCCGGGCAGACCGTTTTCACGATCTTCCGGGGTGAAAAACACCGAATAATGCCGTCCAATGATCTCGTGCGAGCGATAGCCGCTGAGCCGCTCCGCCCCCGCGTTCCAAGTCCTAACGATGCCGTCGAGGTCAAGCAGATAGATGGCGTAATCACGCACAGCATCGACCAGCAGCTCAAGCCGCTGGGCCTCGGGCAGGCCGCCTATAGAGTCAGCTACCTGACGTTCCATTTTCTCATCATCTTCGAGAGGACGCTTCAACCTATCGCGCGTGGCTGTTAATGTGAAGGCAAGTTGGGGCCGGGCAAGAGCGGCGCGCGTCTAGGCGGCACGTCTAAGCGGCGCGTCAAAGCACCCGGCCACAGCGGAAATGCTCTCGGAACAAACCGTTAAAAGCAAGTCGCCGGAAAGCAAAATCGCCAACATGGGTGCAATGCAGTCGAGCGCGAAAGCGCATGGGGCCGCGCCATCGCGGGATTTGTCGCGAGATTTGCGGTCATTGGGGCCGAGCCTGTGGCTCGTGTCCACGGACGATCGCGAAGGTGGCGAGCCACACAATCGCTCGCCAGCTCCCATTCCCACCGAACGCGAAGATCTGCCCTACAAGGTCGAGATCTGGAACGAAGCCGGCGCTGCGGTAGAGCAAATTGTCGCGGTCACCGCCAACGCGAGCATAGGGTATGCGGCCTATTATGCGGCAACCCGTGAGTTCCCTGATCGGCATATCACCTTGCGTCACAGGAACGCCGTCGTCGCCCGCTGGAGCGGCCCGAAACATTAGGTTTGGCCCGTCGACAGAGTGGCCGCGGGGAGCCGCGATGAACGAGCGAATGACGAAGGTTGCGCGGATCACGCAGGGAGCTGAGCAGGTCGAGAAGCTTCCCTACCGGATCGAGCTGTGGGATCATGAGGCGCGCGCCCTCGATCGCGTCCTGGCACGGGCGCTGACGGCCGCTCTTGCCCGAGAAATCTTCAAGGCGGTCCAAAGGGAGCATCCCGATCGCCGGGTGCTGTTGCGTCGAGGGACGCGCACGGTCGCCGATTCTGGCGTTTGTCGGGCCGCCGCGGGTTGCAGTGACGGGTAGAGGGCTATGGGCCGAATCCTGGTAGTAGATGACGAGCCGCTGATCGCGCTTTTGGTCCAAGAGTGGCTCGCCGAGATGAGTTGCGACGTGGTCGGGCCGGCCTTGTCGGTCAAGAGCGCACTGTCGTTGATGGACGCCGTCGAGCTCGACGGGGCGATCGTCGACGTCTCCCTTGGCGGCGAGAGCTCCTTCGCGGTTGCTGACCGGCTCACCGAGCGCGGTGTTCCGTTCGCCTTTGCGACCGGCTATGCCGACGATGAGGTGAGTGCCCGCTTTCCGGGCGCACCGATCCTGCGCAAACCTTTCACCTTGGATGACGTGCGGGCAGCGGTGGCCACGTTTCGCGACCGGGCGCCGAGTTGATCAAGTAGCTTCTCGGCCGCTTCGCCTTGAGCAGAGCTTGACGGCGCCGATGAGAATTGCCCGCCGAGAGTTCCTGCAGGTGGCGGCCGCTGTGACGGCGTGCGCTTCATCTGCCGCGCGAGCTCAAGCCTATCCGACGCGACCGGTGCGCATCATCGTCGGCTTTGCCGCCGGGGGCACCGCCGACATTGTCGCGCGCGTGATCGCGCAATGGCTGTCGCAGCGCCTTGGCCAGCCGTTCCTTGTCGAGAACCGCACGGGCGGCAGCGGCAATCTTGCGACCGCGGAGGTGGTGCGCGCGCCAGGAGATGGCTACACGCTTTTGCTCGCTCCGCCCGCAACCGCCGCCAATACAACACTATACGACCATCTGAATTTCGATTTTCTTCGCGACACCGCGCCGGTCGCCGGGATCATGCGCGTGCCCGGGGTGATGGAAGTCCATCCCTCATTTCCCGCCCGGACGGTCCCGGAATTCATCTCCTATGCGAAATTGAACCCGGGAAAGATCAACATGGCATCGGCCGGCAGCGGCACGCCGCAGCATGTCGGCGGCGAGCTGTTCAAGCTTCTGACCGGCGTCGAGATGGTGCATGTGCCTTATCGCGGCAACGCGCCGGCGCTCGCCGATCTGCTGGCAGGCGAAGTCCAGGTCATGTTCGACACCATGCCCAATTCCATCGCCTATATCAGGGCTGGCAAGCTGCGGCCGCTTGCGGTGACGACGGCAATGCGTTGGGACGGATTGCCGGAGCTTCCGACCGTCGGCGATTTCGTTCCCGGCTATGAAGCGAGCGGCTGGTATGGGCTGGTCGCCCCGAAGAGCACGCCGGACGGGATCATTGCCAGGCTCAACAACGAGGTCGATGCCGCGCTTGCCGATGCGAAGATGAGGGCGCGTCTCGCCGAGATGGGTGGAACCACGCTCGGAGGCCCGCCTGAGGATTTCGGCAGGCTCCTCGCAAGCGAGACCGAGAAGTGGGGCAGGGTCATCCGCGCTGCGCATATCAAGGCGGAGTAGGGGGGCGCCAAGGCCTTCGCGTTCGGCAACTAGACGAGACGGCGTGGGTGAGCGCGCACTTTGCTCCGCGAATAACTCACAAAGCCGAGCCCGGGCAGGCGGATCAATCAATTAGCCAAAGCCGCCGCCTTTCGCTTTCTGCGCCGACCAAGCAAACCCATCACGCCAACACCCGTGGCAAAGAGTGGCAAGGCTGCCGGAATCGGAGTGGCTGCGGAGCCAAAGCCCGGCAGCGTAAAGCATCGCCGGCCAAATCTATTATTGTGACGCGGTCAAGCCCCGAAGCCCGAAAAGGGCGCGCCTCGAATTCACCGTGCAAAATTCGGGCGGTCAAAATCGCCACATCGCGAAAACCGGCGTAGGACAGTCACTCCGCCTTCATTTTGGCTTCCCGGATCGTCCGGACATATTCCTCGTATTTATCGCGAGGCGGGCGCACGCAGGCTAATCGGCAATTACGACAGCGATCGCGTGGTCGGCCATTTCTTGCAGAGACTCAGCTCGGCGCTAGTTGATAAGGAGTGACTTTCCAAGCCGGCATTCGTCGGGATCGCTGAGCACTAAGAATGGCGCTGCGGCGGGCGGCGCGGCGCCGGGCGTGCGTATTCTTTCAAGGGACCATGTGCGAACGGCGGCAACGAGGCTTGGCTGGGGCGCGGCTTAAGGCAGCCGTGCCGAACCTATGTCTCACCCTTGCGTCTGAGTCGCGACGCAGACGTGAAGTCGCGGGTGCATGGTCGATCCCTCAGGGCAGGTGGGTTGGGTAACGCAGACATGGAGACGCGGGTGCATGCTCGCTCCCTCGGGGCAGGCGGGTTGGGCGACGCAGCGACGGAGTCGCGGGTGCATAGTGTATCCAGGGGCGCAGGTCTGAGCGACCAGCATCAGGTCCGGTGCCGTGAGCTGTGCGTCGTGAGATGACAACGGCGTGGCCTGGGCGCTGAACGTGATCAACGATGAAGCCAAGGCAGCAAGAGGAAAATGGTGCTTCTTCAGCATGCGCTACTCCTCCAAACGGCAGCCCCTTCCCGTCGGGACACTACATCAACGGGACGCTACATCAAGATGACGGTGCTGAGTATCCTCTTGGCGCGGATCGGCCTGGAGGGTCGCACCGGCAGCTCTACGATCATACCAAGCGGTTACCGTTCCGAGTCGAGAAGCGGAAGCACCGTGTTCGCTGTTCAAAGCTCGGCATCAAACAGGCAAGACATCCGGGTCATCAGCATCACAGACTACTTCGATCACGAGGCCTGCAGGCTCGAGCCAATCGAGAGCTCCTTCGGACTAAAAATGCTGGTCCCCAGGCTCTGGCAAAAAGCGTCGCGCCGGAAGGCGAGCGCGCCCCAACGTCGTTGTTGCGAGTAAGCGGCTTCGCGGGACCGACGTCGCGGGGCAGCTTGAGGCCGCGGGCGTGCTGAGCTGCCGGCGCGGCTCGCTGCAGATTCAGAGCCGCGAAAAGTTGGAACGGCACGCTTGCGAATGCTATCGGCAACGCGGAACCAGACGGAAGCACTCGCGGCGGAGACCCCTTCGCGAGAAGGCGAACAAGCGATTCCGGGCAGAATGGAAAGAATAGCCGCCGGCAGGGCCGGATAGTCGGACACCACACCGGCTCATTTCCGCCGATTGGGCTGGAACCGTTGAATGCGCTCTGTGAGCTCGTAGCTCCTGGCTAAGAAAAGCCAACGCCGCTCCATGGCAAGCCAATCTTCATGCAAGGCAGGATCGCGCTCGTACTTGGCCCGCTGCGCGCAATCCTCAGCGTGCCCATAGCACTCGGCAATTTCCGCACTGACTTTCAGGAGCATCGGCCCACCGCCGCTCCCCTCGGGGAAAGGTTAAGTCATTCCGCCCCGTCTCGCCTCGGTCCAGGCAAAGAGAAGGGGCCAAATTCCAGTACAATTGCGATCGAGAAGGTAAGGCGGGAAAGTTCTGATCGCGCAAAAAACCGCGCGGGGCGGTCGAGCACAGCCTCAAAGCTTGAGCGCCCTGGTCCCACTGCCAACAGGTCGCCGCCGCCCATGATTATGGGGGCGGCGACCGCGCGTTGCAATGATATTCTTTGGCACTGCAGGCGGTCGAGCGCCGGCAAATGGACCTACGCCGCCGTATCCAAAAGCCCGGCTGTCCTACGTGGACAGTTGCGACGGCAGCATCGACGCCGCGGCGAGCTCCTTTCGCGGCCTTGCGAACGCCAAGCCAATGGCGGCAAGGCCACCGAGCATCAACAGCCATGTCGAGGGCAACGGCGTTGCAGCGATGGGGTCCATCGTTCCCGTAAAGTCGCCGTTGGTCATGAAAGTCAGTCCCGTAACGAACGCGTTGGGATCAAATAGGCTTACGCCTGATGAAGGATCGATCCCAATAACCTTGAAGGTGGAGACACCGCCCACGTAAGCGGCCACCGACGTGAAATCAAAGCTCTTGCCGGGCAGGACAGCGACGTGTTGACCGTCGGGTAGAACGATTGTGTACGAGTAGGTGCCAGCGATCACCGGCAATATCACGGACTTGAAATTTGGATCGCCTGTCCCGATCGAGTACACATATCCGGCTGCCAGCTTCGGATCGATATAGGTGGTCTGAGGTCCGACATTGCCCACATCAAAGCTGTAGGACGGAGCACCGTTCGACTGCAGGTCTACGGATGGCAGGTATACGGGGGTCGAGCTGACTCCATTGGTCGGCGAAAAATCAACGAACGATCGCGATTGATTTATCGTGTTTGGAAAATTTCTAGGACCCGACGAGTCCCGGAGGACCACCTGATCAATCTCAAAAGAGTACTCATGACCCGCTTTCAAGAGGCCTGTCGGGACCGTAAAGCTGGAAGCTGTTGCATCCAGATAGGTTTTGTAGATCAAGTCTGCGGTATACCCTCCGCCTAAATTCGCATTCACGCCGTTATCGCGAATTCTGATTGCCACAGTGTCGATGCCGGGTGCCGTATCCGACCAAGTGATCGTTGGCGTCAACCCGTTTCCGAGAATGGCTTCGTTCTTGGCAAAGGGCAGCGCAGACAATGAATCCGGCACGCCGGGAGTGTTTGCGGTGTTCGTGTTTGGCCCGTTGGTAAAATGAAGCGTCCATGATCCTCGCGAGGCCTGCGTGCCCGTGTCGTGGCTGCCACCCGAGAAGAAGTCTGCATTCACCGTATAGTTTTCTGGATTAAGCGTTCGCGTTTTCAAGCCCCTTGTCGCGTAGCCCGTCGTACCGTCAGCACCATCAGGGAGCACATGAGTCGCGCCGAACTCGACAATAGTGCCAGGATTGAGACCGGCATCATTCTGTTGTCGATTGTCGAGAAACTCAAACACGCCGGTTATCGAGACGGGGCTCCCGAAGGCACTACTCGCGCAAAGTCCGCCGAACACGAGACAAGCGACCGCTATTGCGCCGCGCTTCATTGGCATCCTCCCAGTTCTCAAGTTGGTCGCCCCTTGAGCCACAACGGTAACAACCTACTACCGTTAGGTCAACTACAGCACACAGTCAGAAAGGTTTGTTGATTCGATAGTTTGTTGGCTTTTTTCGGCGGCCATTCTCCGCAGTCGGGCTCCGGGACCTCGACCCGGGTGATGCGGCGCAGCCGGCAGAATCCGTCGAGATGGGTGCGCGCCATTCCGCCCGAGGCGGTCATTCCCACCATGACAAATGAGGGCTGGGCGGCGGACAAAAAAAGCGGCGCGGCAATTGCCACACGGCGCAAGTCAAGGGAGGGAAGCGGCGTGCGCCGGCCCGTGACCTTGCCTGCGACCAATTCGGCGGACATCACCGTGTTCAAGCAGAATTCCGATCAGGGCGTCGGCTTCATGGCCTTGGCCAAGCTCGCGCACGACAAGGCGCGCGCGCACGGCCTCGGGGTGGAGATATGAGGCTCGGTGTGCGGGCCTCCGGCCGCGCCCTCAGTCGCGAATATCCTGCAGGAACCATTCGGTCGGAATTTCCGTCCCCAGACCCTGATCGCGCGCTTTGTTGTAGACCGCGGCCGCAACTCCCTCGAACTGCGCCCCGATCGCTCCGACATTGAGAAAGAAGCTCGTCTCTCGGCTGTCGGTGCGACCTCCGCCGGTCATCACCGCCCAGCGATAGTAGGGCGCGACCACGGCTTGCGAGGGGACATAGAGGTCGATCCGCCCCATGCCGACCGCTTCGCCGGCTGCCATTTCCTGGAATACGCCGTCGAGCGCCGAGAGACACAGCGGCATGTCAAGCACCTTGGCCACGTCTTCGTTGCCCAGCAGCAGCATTCGCTCACCCGATCGTTAGCTGCCCCAAGGTGTTCATGGTCGCGCATTGCCACGGCGGCGGGAAGACGTCTTATCGGCGGTCGAAAGCACGGACTGGAAACGATCACAAATCTCGACGGTCTGTCGGCTGTGCAGACCATGCGGCCGGAACGCGAGAGCGCCAAGTGTTTGATGTTGCCGGTTGGCCGGGACGTGCGGGACGATCGGCACCGCTGATTTCCCGCCGCATTGGCCGGAGCGACCGTAATTGCTTTCGCGGAGCGTAGGCGCAGGTGCAGGCGCCACGCCAATCCACATCCAAGCCAAGCTGTATGCCCCTAAGTGCAATATCACCTGTCAGGTGGCGAGTGGAAAGTACGGACATGGTGAGACACACGGAGGTCCGTCATGAGTGGAAAGAGAACTTTCATCGTACTTGCAATCGCCATTGCGCTGGGCGTGACCGGAGCGGCTTCTGTGACCTCGGCGCAGCAAGAAGGAGGAGGGCGCCAAGGAGGGTCCGTGCAGCCCTGCTCGCTAGCCGGAATCAACCCGGCGGACCACCCTGGCATTTTCGACAATCCGACCGTCGCCAGGGAACAATATGGTTTCGTCAGAGGAGAGGATGGCAATTGGCACGTGATCCCAAACTGTGAGAACCAGATAAGACGTTGACGGATCATCGAAGCTGCATGCCGGTAAAGCGCGCGCGCCGCCGATGAAACAAAAGTCGAAGGAAGGTCTTGCCGCGCGCGCGGGCTGATCGGCAATTGCGATAGCGATCCGGTGATCGACGATTTCTTGCAAAGGTCAGATCAGCGCTTGTCCGACCAGGAGAGACTTTCCAAACCGGCATCCGGCGAGATGGTTGAGGATAAAGAATGGCGATCCGGGGGACGCCGCGCCGGATAGGGACAACTTGGATGACGGCGCGTTACGCCAGAACATAGCGGGTAGTTTTACGGTTTGCCGGCGGACAAAAAAAGCCGCGCAGCAATTGCCACGCGGCGCAAGTCAAGGGAGGGACGCCCAATGAGGGCTGCGGCAGCGCCCACGCGCTACCGCACACGCGATATAGGGGCGGATCGAAGGGCCGTCCACGCCGCCGAGCCAAGGGTGCGCTTATTTGTCGTGGCCAACCCGTTAAAAATATTAGGCCCCGAAGTTGCGATCTCCAGGGCCCACGGCGTCTCCATCCCGTTGGTGTGGCGTTTGATAAAAGAACTTCGATGCTGTCGGTAATCCAGGTTACGGCCGGAAGCCTTTTTGAGGATTGGCGCTGATTCAGCGTCCGCCCTTGCCGCCACCGCCGCCACCGCCGCCACCCCCGCCGCCGCCTTTGCCGCCACCACCTCCACCACCACTTCCGCCAGAGCCTGAGGTTGCGCTGGATCGACCACCGCTGCTGCTTCCGCCGTTGCTTGCATTGGCCGCGTTTCCCGCACCCCCCTTATCGCTCTGCTCATCAAGATTGCCGCGGTTGGTAACCGGCGCCCGACGATAATCGTATCGATGATGCGGGACATGACGAGGTGCGCCGGTCGCGAGCGTTGGCGCCGCAACTACGACGGCAGCGCTCAGCATGATCGCTATCTTTTTCATAGGATTTCTCCTTTGTTTGCTCCGTGAGTAACCGAAGCAGGTCCAATTTGTTCCTGCTGACTTCGGCATCGGCATGCTTCCCCTGCGTTGGGCTTTTTTCCTTGGCAACCGGGAACCGGAGATCCGATTTGTTAGTTTGAACAAATGCGCGAAGCGTCGCGGCGGTGCGACCCTGCGGGGTCCCGCGTGCTGCGCTGAGCTACGGCTCCGTCCCCTTAGACGCAAAGGGGACGGGGCCTTTTGTGTATCTCGATCGCCTCGGCCATTGGTTACCCTTCCTTGGCCGCGGTGAAGGCCCGGCGCGGGTCGAGCGCCCCTTGCCGCGCCGGGCCGCAAGCGCTCGCTCGCCAGCGCGAGATCACTCTTGTTGGTAGGAACCGGGCAGCCGTCGCTTGACTTGAAATCGTTGGATCGGCAGCGGCTCTTCCCGTTCCCCCGAGCTGGTGGTCTGTGTTGGTCCCAGCCCCGCCCCTGGGGCGGGGCTGATGCTCGAAGCCAAGAGCTGGACCGCGGTGCGGACTTGCCGGTGATCCGAAGCGTTGTTCGCCGCGCGAGGCCGCGCCGGCGCCCATTGTCGAACACGCGCTCCGGCGAAACGATCAAACGAGATTGGATGCCGTACCTAAGCGATGCAGTGCACAAGGCGCGGGAACAGAGCCAGTCGGGCCAGGGGTTCGTCAACAACGAATGGCGATCTGGTTGAGAGCGCAGATTGAAGAGTCTGTATCCTCCGGTCAGCTCGGTGCTGAAATGGGCGGGGGAGCCCGGGTTCGGGTTCCGCCCGCACGCATTGTGTGATGCGGCCAGCGCCTGTTCCGATCGAAAAGACTCGCTCCAGTCGTCACCCGCGGGCACAGCCCGTCGGGGACGGGCGTAAACGCTTTTATGACCCGCGGGTCCATCTTTGTCGCAAGAGGATGGATTGCCGGGTCAAGCCCGGCAATGACGCTGAGTTGGATCAATTCGACCGGGAACCGCCTTAGTCAGTGCTTTTGCTTGGCGGCATCCTTCAAGCCGCCGACCGTGTTCTGGATCTTGCCCTTGACCTGATCCATCTTTCCTTCGGCTTCGGTTTTGGAATCGCCGGTCACTTTCCCGGCGAATTCCTTGACCTTTCCCTTCACCTGCTCCGCTGAGCCTTGGATTCGATCCTTGTCCATCTAAACCTCCGCGAACTTCGTGGCTTCTACATAACGCGTTGCTCGCATAAGCGTTCGATCCGACAAACAACTTAATTGTCGATCGGCCCGCAGCCAGCACCGAGCAGTGAGCTGGCCTCTGCGGTCGCTTCGTCGGGAACAAATCAAACAATTACGGAGTTGATCGGCGGCTTGATAAACAAACTGCTAGGAGCCTTCCATGAAGCTAACCATTCTGGCGTCAGCCGTGTTGCTGGGCGTTTTCGCAACAGATGCAATCGCGGCGGAGTTCTACATTGTCCAGGATTCGTCGACCAAGCGGTGCACCGTTGTCGACAAAAAGCCCACCGTGAAGACCGAGACGATCGTGGGCAGCAACGGCAAGGTCTATGCGACCCGCGAAGAAGCCACGGCAGGCATGAAGTCGGAAAAGATCTGCGAGGAGAGCCGCTGACCCCATAGGGCTGCCCTCGCAGGCAGCCCTATCGTCCAGGAGCGGACCATGGATGAGAGATTGACCCTGCGGATCCTCGGATGGAGCCTTAGCGGGATTGTCATCTCGCTCTTTGTCATGAGCGCGTTCGCTTTGCCGCACTGAATCGAGTAGTGCAGAATTTTCCGATCCGCGGGCACCAGGGTCGGTCGGTTTTGGTCTGCTCCGGATCCGGCGTCGCCGAGCGGTTTCGGGCCGGAGCAGGAACCGAAATCTCTGCTGCCGCGTTCACAAAGCCGCACGGGCTCGGCCGATTTGTTCATGCTCGACCGATTGGTCCGGAGTGAGTGCGGCCCGAAGCCAACGGAGTGCAGCGGTGAACCGCGACGAGCTGGCTAAGCGCGTGTTGCAGGCGGCGCAAGCTTGCGATGCCTTCCTGGCGACGGCCGAGTCGTGCACGGCCGGCATGCTCGCCGCCTCGCTCGCATCTGCGCCGGGGGCGGCCGAGCGATTCCACGGGGGAGTCGTCGCCTACACCAAGCCGATGAAGCAGGCGCTTCTCGGGGTAAGCTCCGAGCTTCTGGCGCGCAAGACTGCGGTCTGCCCCGAGGTCGCCGAGGCGATGGCGCAAGGGGTGCTGCAACGATGTCCCGCCAATGTCGCGGTTGCCATTACGGGTGTCGCCGGGCCGGAGCCGGATGAGGACGGCAATCCGGTCGGATTATTCTATTGCGCGGTGGCGGTCCGGGGCGGAACAGTTCGATCGCATCGCCTGTGCGGCTCGTCCAAAGATCGCAGCGTCCTGATGGACGAGGCGGCGCGCGCGGCGCTGCAGCTCCTGCTCGAGGGTTGCGACGCCAGCGTCAAGGCGGCGGGCTGTTGACGGCCAGCTCCGAATCCAGTTTGAGCCCTACGGCTCTTAAGGCGATTCCCGGTCGAATTGATCCACTTCAGCGTCATTGCCGGCCTTGACCCAGTCCATCTTCTTGCGAAAAAGATGGACCCGCGGGTCATAAGGGCGTCTTACGCCCGTCTTCGACGGGCTATGCCCGCGGGTGACGACTGGAGTAAGTCTTTTCGATCGGAACGTGCGCTAGTGTTGTGACTCTGACGCTTGTTTCACTTGTCCCGGGCTTGACCCGGACCGTTCCAGGCAAAGGCCAAGCTTGGAACGATACCGGATCAGCGGCGCAGCTTCGCTGCGCCGCGTCCGGGAAACGATCTGGTGCATCACGCGTCAGAACGGAGCACTAATGCCCGCTGAGCGCGGCGATCGTCTGATCGATGGTTTCGAGTGCGCGCTCGGCTGCTTCTGCTCCGCGCTCGATTGCTTCTTTCGCGCGGTGGAAATCGAAAAGTCCGACACTGCCAAGCCGGGGGCTGATCATGATGTCCGCGGGGTCGCCGGCGAGGCGCGCTCTCGTAATGCGGTCTTGCATGACGTTGTAGGCTTCGACCATCACCCGCGACAGGCCGGGTCGCCGGACATTTCCCATGACCTGGCGCTTCAACAATTTCTCCACGCCGACCAATCCCAGCCACCGCCGCGCGGCGGGATCGCGGACAACGAGCTCATCATCTTCAAAGCCGTGGTTGGCGATCGTTGAGCCACGCCCGTAAAGATCAACGTTGAGATTGACGGCGATGACGAGGCGGGCGTCGAGTGCGCGTGCCGCCGAGACCGGGACCGGATTGACAAGCGCGCCGTCGACCAGCCAACGCCCGCCGACATGCACAGGCGGCAACAAGCCCGGCAGAGCGTAGGATGCACGCATGGCTTCGAACAGACGGCCGCGGGTGAGCCACACTTCATGGCCCGTGGCGATCTCGGTCGCGATGGCGGCGAAGCGCGTTTCAAGCGTCTCGATCTTTGCACCACCCACCATGGATTCAAGCTGCCGGGCGAGGCGCCCACCGCGGATAAGGCTTCCTCCCGATAGGCTCATGTCCAAAAAGCCCAATACCCCCCTTCTGGTCAGGCGAAGCGACCATTCCGTGATGGCATCGAGCTGGCCGGCGGCGAAAAACCCGCCGATGATCGCGCCCGCCGAAGTGCCGGTGATGATATCCGGCCGCAGTCCGCGGGCCAGCAGCGTGCGCAGGACACCAATATGCGCGAAGCCTCGTGCGGCTCCGCTGCCCAGCGCGATACCGATCAACGGCCGCTGACACGACGGTTGCGAAGGTTCTGCCCCCGAGGTCCGTTGGCCGTCCGGTGGACCCGCCGGCAGCTGCGTCATGAACACATCATGTCCTTTCGGCAGATGGTAAAAGAGCTCCGATGTTAATCCTTCTTGGCTATCGGGTGGAATGCCGCGCCAACGCGGCGCACTGCATTGCAAGGCGAAGGCAGTGCGCGTGAAGCGTGAGGTCACCACGGTCTTGCGGGCGAAGCGTGAGACCGAATAGGATCACGCGCGGACGGGGGATTTCCGCGACGCCAAGACTCTAGCGATGGCGCGAAACGCGGGGCGGCGCCGCCGCGTCAGCCTTGACCATGGCAGGGGTGTGTTCGTTTTGGTCGCGCAAGTGAATGCGGGAGAATGACAATGCCGAGCGAACCTGTGCTCGAGGCTGCCGAAAAAGTGGCGACACCCCGTCGCATCACAGATTTTGCTGCGCTGATCGCCCCGGTGCTGCCGGACGACTTCTTTCGCGAGCATTGGGAACGCAAACCCCTCCATCTTCCCCGTGGCGATGCGCACTATTACGATCGTGTTCTCACCAATGATGATTTGGAAGCGTACATAGCTTCGACCGACCTGCGTTATCCGGCGATCCAACTGGCCCGAGACGGCGGTTATGTTGCACCGGAAGCCTATACAAAGAACATCCCGCAGGGCCGCGAATCCTTCAACGGCGTCCCGGATGTTGCAAAAGTTCAAGCGGAGTACCGTTCAGGCTCAACCATCGTGCTGAACGGGTTGCACCGGACCTGGGCGCCCATAAAGGAATTGTGCGAGGCTTTGGAGAACGATTTCACCCATCTGGTCCGCGCCAATGCTTATCTCACGCCGGAAGGCACGCCGGGATTCGCGCCCCATTACGACACCCACGAAGTCTTTGTGTTGCAGGTCGCGGGCAGCAAGCGCTGGCGTGTATTCCAGCCGCCGCTGACGCTGCCGCACCACACTCAGCAGTTCACTCCCGCCGGATATGTTCCGCGGCCGCTTCTCGAGCTGGAGCTCAAGCAGGGGGACCTGTTGTATCTGCCGCGCGGCTATGTTCATGCCGCCCATACCGCGCACGTCCATTCCGCTCACGTCACCATAGGGATCTCGGTTTACACCTGGGTCGATCTTCTTTCCGAGCTGGTCGCGAGCAGCAAGGAGCTGCACCAGTTTCGCACGGCGCTGCCGCCCGGATTCGCACGAAAGGAGGAAATGAAGAAAAAGTTGAAGGAAGGCCTTATGGCGGGCGCGCGCGGGCTGATCGGCAATTGCGACAGCGATCGCGTGGTCGACGATTTCCTGCAAAGGGTCAGATCAGGGCTGGTCCAACAAGGAGTGACTTTCCAAACCAGCGTCCGCCGAGACCGTTGAGAATAAGAATGGCGAGCCGGCGGGCGGCTCGGTACTCTTTCTCACTCAAGCCGGATGACGGCGTGAACGGCGGCGAAGGACCGATCTGTCACCCACGTCTCCGGGCCGGACAGCCAGCGGCGCTACAGGCCCCAGGCCGCCAGGGCGCCTTCCGCGGCAGCGGTCCAATGCACTTTACTGCAGGCGTCCTCCGGGCGAAGATTGGTCGCTCTGGGGGGAGTTTCGCTGCATGAGCGGCTTTAGCTCTGTGGATGCGGTGACAGCTTTTTACAAGACCTGGGACAGAATTCTGGCCACCACATCCGTGTTCGTCCTGACCTATATGGTCTTTGCCAGCGCCGTGGTGGGTGCGGTGCTGCTCCTGCGCAGATCAGGGTTCAAGTTTCAGATCCGCAAAACAATGTCCGGCGCGATCCAAGTGCGTCGAGAGATCACCCATTCGATCTTCTCACTCGGCATCTTCATGATTGCCATGCTCGCGCCCCGCGCCGTTGCGATAGGCTACGGCGTCGTGATTGATCTGAGAAAGCCGCTGCCACTTTGGGAATTCGGGCTCTGCTTTCCGCTGATCTGCTTCCTCCATGACACGTACTTCTACTGGACGCACCGGCTGATGCATCTGTCCGGTTTTTATCGGATCATGCACCGGGAGCATCATCGATCGGTCGCGCCGACGGCGTATGCCGCCTATTCGTTCGCCTTTCTCGAGGCGTTGGTGCAGGGTTTGTTTCCGGTAATTTACGTGGTCCTGTTTCCAGCGGACATGGCGCTGCTGGTCGTCTACCTGCTGGTCGAGATCTTTTACAATACGACGATTCACTCTGGGATGGACCCGTTCCCACCTTGGCTCGTCTCGCATCCGATCCTTGGTTGGCTGGCAGGTTCCGCCTATCACGACATGCACCACCGGACGTTGAAGTGGAATTTCGGGCTTTACTTCCGCTTTTGGGATCGCCTCATGGGCACTGAGCACCCGGATTTCGTGCGGGTTCACAACTATATCCATTCGCCGGACAACGATGGCGATGCCTACAGCCTGTTGGGGCGTTAGCGACTATCGACACATGTAAATCACGCTCCAGACAGGCGAGTCCGGTTACCCTCAGGCTGTCACCCATGTGTCCGGTATAAACCGTAACCCATGTGTCCAGAACGGACCCAAGCGACATGGCGACCCCGGCAGGATTCGAACCTGCGACCTTCAGCTTAGAAGGCTGTTGCTCTATCCCCTGAGCTACGGGGCCGCTGCCCGATGGTTTAGGCCGGTGCTGGCCCGGCGACAAGTTGCCGAAGCATCGCCCCACCCTGACCCTCCCGGGCAAGCGGGGGAGAGCCGCCGGCGCTACTCGATCTTCTGGTACGCCTCGGCGAAATTGTCGAGCGAGAGCGGCACCGTGACGTTGCTTTTGCTTATGTTCTGAAACGTCACGGTCAGGCGCTTGCCGGATTTGAGCGCGGCGAGAAGATCCGCCGCCACCGGCATTCCGGCATAACAGCCTTTAGGATCGCAGGTTTGTAGCGGCACCGGCTGCGGCTTGCCGTCGTCGATCTGCAGATTGAGGCCGGCCGGTAGGTAGAGACCGCTCGGCACTTGGATCACCATGACCGGGGAGCGGGTCTCGGCTGGCAGGCGCACCAGCATCGAGGCGAGCAGTTGCCCGGTATTGGTCAGCACCACGGTCTGCTCCATCGAACATTCGACCGGGCTCTGGCGTGATTCGCTCACGCAGCGCGCAACCCATCCGCCGTTCGGTGGCGGATTTTGTGCCGTAATCTGCGGAGCTTGCACAATTTGATTCGGGGGCGGCTTGGCTTCGCGTGGCGGAGCGGAAGTCGCGGCAGCGGCTGGAGCCTGCGGCCTTTGCACCGGAGGGACTGTCGGAGCCGCGGGCCGGGCGGGTGCCTTGGGGGCGGTCAGAGGTTGCGCAGCTGCAAACGCAGGGGTGAGCGCAAGAGCCACGCCTCCGCGGAGAAGCCTGCGGGCAATCGCATGCGCCGCGAGGCCTCTGCGCTGCTCTGCAGTGCCCGGAATGCGCGTCCTCGCCTTCAAGAGTCGTGATCCCTCCGCACCAAAGCGCATCCGGCATTGTGGCCGGAACGGCGGTGAAACGGCAAGCGGTTCAGGCTGACGGTCCGTTTAGCGGTGCAGCGGCAACAACGCGGTTTACGCGCGCTTCGATGCGCTGTGCGCGCACGATACCTAGCATTTGTGACGGTTTTCGTTCGCGCTGCGCCGCGCCGCATCCGTGGCAAGTCATGGAAAAAGTCATGGGCTGTGCGCTCCGGTGCGCAACAATGCAACGCAGTGCGCACCATTACGGGGCGACGCCGGCCTTCACGGACATTGACGCTCGCGGTTCGACGCAAAGCATGGTCTTGACTATGGGCGGACGCAAAAGCGGTCACTCGAGCCGCTTACCGAGTGTTGTTGTTTTAAAGGTTCCGCTACGCGCCTGCTTTGCCCCGCGCGCAATGCGCCGACCGGGAGGAGACCACCCAATGCTCGACATTATCCGCGCCGGCATCGCTGCCGCGCTTTTCATCCTTGTGCCGACACTTGCCGCAATGCCAGCGGCTGCCGAGAAGGCGTTCCAGCGCGACGATCTCAACGATGCGGCGATCAAGCTCGAGGCCAAGATCAAGAGCGATGCCGGACCGGTGGCGAAGCCCGCCGCGGCGCTGAGGCTTGCGGCCGATCAGGCCTTCAAGAGAAACGATTTCCGCACCGGCCTGCAGATCCTAGGGCAAATCCTGGTTGTGGCCCCGAACGACGCGGCCAATTGGCTTCGCCTCGCCAAGGCCGTTACGCTGATCAAACCTTCCAACGATGCCGAGCGCGCAGCGCTGTTAGATCGCGCCGCGACCGCCGCCTACATCGCCTATCAGCGCACCACGAGCCCGGCCGAGGAGGCAGACAGCCTTTTGCTGATGGCGAAGAGCTTTGCGGATCGCAACATGTGGCGGGGGGCGCTCGATGCGATGCGACTCTCGCTCGAGCTGCGCGAGGTTGCCGACGTGCGGGCGCAAAATGAGCGCATGCGCGCCGATCACGGCTTCCGCCTCGTCGATTATTCGGTCGATGCTGATGCGGCCTCGCCGCGCGCCTGTTTCCAGTTCTCGGAAGACCTTCCGGGCCGGCGCACGGATTTTTCGCCGTTCGTGACGGTGGCGGGCGAGGACAAGCCGGCGCTGTCGGTGGATGAGCGGCAGATCTGCGTCGAAGGCCTCAAGCACGGCGAGCGCTATAGCATCACGTTGCGCGCCGGCATTCCGTCGACCGTCAAGGAGACCCTGCAGGAGAGCGCCGAATTCACCATCTATGTGCGCGACCGCAAGCCGTTCGTGCGCTTTGCCGACAAGTCCTATGTGCTGCCGCGCACCGGCCAGCGCGGTATTCCGATCGTCAGCGTCAACACCTCGGAAGTCGCGATCTGGGTCTATCGCATCGGCGACCGCAACCTCTTGTCGACGGTCGTGGAAGGCAACTTCCAGACCGATCTCTACCCGAGCGAATTCGAGCATCTGGTGGAAGAACAGGGCGTGCAGGTGAGGAAGGGCTCGATGAAGGTCGATTCCACCCTCAACGCCGACATCACCACCGCCTTCCCGGTCAGCGAGGCGATCGGCACGCTGGCGCCCGGTGTCTATGTGATGCGTGCAGCGCCTTCCGGCACGACCAACGATGACGATGCGCAGAGCGCGACCCAATGGTTCATCGTCTCCGATCTCGGTCTCACCGCTTTCTCGGGCAATGACGGCGTGCATGTATTCGTCAACTCGCTCGAGACCGCGCAGGGCCGCGGTCAGGTCGAGATTCGCCTTGTGGCTCGCAACAACGAGGTCCTGGCGACCAAGCGTACCAACGATTCCGGCTACGTGCAGTTCGAGGCGGCGCTGACGCGCGGGGAGGGCGGGCAGTCGCCCGCCATGATCGTGGCGAGCGATCCCAAGGGGGACTATGCGTTCCTGAGCCTCAAGAGCCCGGCCTTTGATCTCTCCGACCGTGGCGTTTCCGGCCGCACCGTGCCGGCGGGGCTCGATGCGTTCGTCTATACGGAGCGCGGCGTCTACCGCTCCGGCGAGACCGTGCAGGTGACCGCGCTGTTGCGCGACGGGGCGGCGAGCGCGGCGCTGGGCGTGCCGCTCACGCTGGTCGTGAACCGGCCCGACGGCGTCGAATATCGCCGCAGCGTGGTGGCGGATCAGGGCGTCGGCGGGCATGTGCTCGCAGTTCCGCTCGTCGCCTCGGCGCCGAGTGGAACCTGGCGCGTGCGCGCGTTCACCGATCCGAAGCGTCCGCCGGTCGGCGAAGCAAGCTTCATGGTCGAAGATTATGTGCCGGATCGGCTCGAATTCGACCTGGCGACGGTGGCCAAGAGCATTGCCAAAAACAGCCCCGCAAACGTGACCGTCGATGGCCATTATCTCTACGGCGCGCCGACCGCCGGCCTCGCGCTCGAGGGCGAGATCGTGATCGCGCCGGTGGAGGAGCGCGCGGGCTTCCCCGGCTACAAGTTCGGCCTGGCGGATGAGGATGCTGTCGAGGCGACGCGGGCGCCGCTCGATGATCTCCCGGACACCGATGCCAACGGCAGGGCGCGCTTCCAGGTGCCGCTCGACAAAGAGCCGAGCACGACTCACCCGCTTGAGGCTGAGATCATTGTGCGCATGGCAGAAGCCGGCGGCCGGGCGGTCGAGCGCAAGCTCACGCTGCCGGTGGCGCCGGCGAGCGCGATGATCGGGGTGAAACCGCTGTTCTCGGGCCGCTCGCTCGGCGAGGGTCAGACCGCGACCTTCGACGTGGTGGTCGCGGCACCCGACGGCAAGCCGCTCGCCCGCACCGGCCTGCACTATGAGCTCGTCAAGCTCGAGACCAAGTATCAGTGGTACCGGCGCGACAATCTTTGGAGCTTCGAGCCGGTCAAGCTCACCAAGCGAGTCGCAGACGGCAGCCTCGATGTGGCCGCCGACAGGCCGGCGCGCATCGCGCTGCCCGTGCAATGGGGCCGCTACCGGCTCGAGGTTTCCGACCCCCGGCCCGGTCACATCCGTGGCCTTCGCTGCCGGGTGGTACGCGGGCGCCAGCGCCGACACGCCCGACATGCTGGAGACCGCCGTCGACAAGGGCGAGTACGCGCCGGGCGAAACCATGACGGTTGTGGTGACGGCGCGGGCTGCCGGCAAGCTCACCCTGAACGTGATCGGCGATCGCCTGCTCACCACGATCGTGCAGGATGTTGCAGCCGGCACGGCGCGCGTGCGCGTACCGGTCGGCAATGACTGGGGCAGCGGCGCCTATGTGGTGGCGACCTTGCGGCATCCGCTGGACGCCGCTGCCGGCCGCATGCCGAGCCGTGCCATCGGGGTGCAGTGGTTCAGCGTCAACCGCAAGGCGCGGACGCTTGCCGTAAACCTTGATCTGCCGTCGCTCGTCCGTCCCAACTCGACGCTGCGCGTTCCCATCAAGGTCACGGGTCTGGCGGCCGGCGAGGAGGCGCGCATCACCGTTGCGGCGGTCGATGTCGGCATCCTCAATCTCACCAGCTACAAGCCGCCGGCGCCGGACGACTACTATCTTGGCCAGCGCAAGCTCACGGCCGAGATCCGCGACTTCTACGGCGAGCTCATCGATGGCATGCAAGGCCAGCGGGGAGAGATCAGGTCGGGCGGCGATGCAGCGGCTGCCGAGCTGCAGGGCAGCCCGCCCACGCAGCCGCCGCTCGCGCTCTATTCCGGCATCGTCACCGTCAAGCCGGACGGCAGCGCCGAAGTGCTGTTCGACATTCCGGATTTCGCCGGGACGGCTCGCGTCATGGCGGTCGCCTGGACCAAGACCAAGGTCGGGCGCGCAGTTGGCGATGTCGTCATCCGTGATCCGGTCGTGCTGACCGCGACGCTGCCACGCTTCTTGCTCAACGGCGACCACAGCACCATGCATCTCGATCTCGACAATCTCGAGGGTGGCGCGGGCGAATACAAGATCGAAGCGCACAGCGAGGGTGTCGATGTGCTCGGCAATGCGGCCGCGCAGACATTGCGGCTTGCCGCCAAGGAGCGCGGGGCCGTCGATGTGCAGCTCAGCGCGGCTGCGGCCGGTCTCTCGCACGTGATCGTCAACGTGAGCGGACCGGATGGGCTTACCCTTTCCCGGAATTATGCGCTCACGGTACGGCCGGCGACGCAGATCTTAGGCCGGCGCACGGTGCAGGCGATCGCCAAAGGCGAGAGCGTGACGCTGTCCAATGACTTGCTGGCCGATCTGGTGCCGGGCACCGGCAGCGTTTCGGTGTCGGTCGGCACCTCCACGGCGCTCGATGCGGCGGCGTTGCTCGCTGCGCTCGATCGTTATCCGTTCGGCTGCTCCGAGCAGATCACCAGCCGGGCATTGCCGCTCCTCTATGTCAACGAGCTCGCTAGCGAAGCGCGGCTTGCGCTCGATACGGGCCTCGACCAGCGCATTCGCGAGGCGATCGACCGCTTGTTGGCGCGGCAAGGCTCCGATGGATCATTCGGGCTCTGGTCGGCGGGCGGGGAGGATGTCTGGCTCGACTCCTATGTGACCGACTTCCTGACGCGGGCCCGTGAGCGCGCCTTCGCGGTGCCGGACGTGGCGTTCAAGCTCGCGCTCGATCGCCTGCACAACTTCGTCGCCAATGCGCAGGATCCGAACCGCAACGGCGGTCGCGATCTCGCCTATGCGCTCTACGTGCTGGCGCGCAATGGCGCGGCTCCGATCGGCGATCTGCGCTACTTCGCCGACACCAAGCTCGATGACTTCGCGACGCCGATCGCCAAGGCGCAGATCGCGGCCGCGCTCGGCATGCTGGGCGATCGCGTGCGGGCCGAGCGCGTGTATGCGGCGGCGCTCAATTCGCTCGCGCGGAAACCGGTGCTGCAATATGGCCGCAGCGACTATGGGTCTGATCTGCGTGACGCGTCGGCGCTGGTCACGCTCGCATCCGAGAGCGGCGCCGCCAAGGCAACTATCGTGAGCGCAGTCGAGAAGGTCGAGGCTGCGCGCGGCGTCACCGACTATCTTTCGACGCAGGAAGAAGCCTGGATGGTGCTGGCCGCCCGTTCGCTTGCCAAGGACTCTTCGGGCGTAAGCCTCGATGTCGCGGGCGAGAAGCATCAGGGCACGTTCAACCAGCGCTTCCGACCGAGCGACCTCGCAGCACCGGTCAAGTTGACGAACACGGGCGAGGCGACACTGCAAGCCGTAGTGACGGTCTCGGGCGCACCATTGGTGGCGGAGCCGGCAGCCGAGAAGGGCTTCAAGATCGAGCGGACCTACTACACGCTCGACGGTAAGGTCGCCGATCCCGCCAAGGCCAAGCAGAACCAGCGCTTTGCGGTGGTGCTCAAGATCACCGAGCGGCAGCCGCAATTCGCCCGCATCATGGTGGCCGATTATCTCCCCGCCGGATTCGAGATCGACAATCCGCATCTCGTTTCCTCCGGCGACACCGGCACACTGTCGTGGATCGAGAATGCGCTCGAGCCCGTCAATGCCGAGTTCCGCGATGACCGTTTCAGCGCAGCTTTCGACCGCAAGAGCGGAGACGGCGCGGTGTTCACGATTGCCTATGTGGTGCGCGCGGTATCGCCCGGCCGCTACGTCCTGCCGCAGGCCTATGTGGAGGACATGTACCGTCCCGACCGCTTCGGCCGCACCGGCACCGGGACAGTTGAAGTGACGGCGGCGAAATGAGAGATCCTGTCGTGGGCGCGTCGCCCCTGCGAAAGCAGGGGCCCATACCGCTCTTGCCCATATTGATGGGCCTGGGGGCATGGGTCCCGGCTCGGCGGCCATTGCGTGGCCTTGGCCGGGACGACCGCACGGGGGGTGATCGAGGCCTTCTACAGAGAATTGGATTGTGGCGTGTCCTCCTCGCCAGCGCAATCGCCATCGCGATCAGCACTGTTTGTTTGCTTGCTCTCCTCATTGGCTGGATCATTTCGCTTGGGCCGCCGCCGCTCGGCCAGAACCTCACCTACTCGACCCTGGTGGTAGATCGGGAGGGGAGACTCTTGCGCCCCTATACAACCGATCAGGGCCGCTGGCGGTTGCCGGCAACGCGCGAGGATGTCGACCCGCGCTTCTTCAATCTTCTGTTCGGCTATGAAGACCGTCGCTTTCTTTCCCATCACGGGGTCGATGCGCTGGCGCTGGCCCGCGCCGCCGGCCAGCTGCTGCGCAATGGCCGCATCATCTCGGGAGCCTCGACGCTCACCATGCAGGTCGCCCGCCTGCTCGAGCCGCGCGGCCAGCGCAGCTTTGCGGCCAAGCTCAAGCAGATGGTCCGCGCGATCGAGATCGAGCACACCTTGAGCAAGGATCAGATCCTGGCGCTTTATCTCAGCCTCGCGCCCTATGGGGGCAATCTCGAAGGCATCAGGGCGGCTTCTCTGGCCTACTTTGGCAAGGAGCCACGGCGGCTGTCGCTGGCCGAATCCGCGCTTCTCGTGGCGCTGCCGCAGTCGCCGGAGCAGCGTCGGCCGGATCGCTCGCTCAGCGCAGCGCAGGCGGCGCGCGACCGCGTACTCGACCGCTTCGCCACCGCCGGGCTCGTTCCTGCCGACGAGGTGGCGGCGGCCAAGCGCGAGGCCGTTCCGGACGGGCGTCGGGGAATGCCGATGCTGGCGCCGCAGTCGGCTGACGCCGCGGTTGCGGCCGCGCCAAGCTTGGGGCTGCATCGCCTGACTATCGATGCCAGTCTTCAGCGCAATCTCGAGGAGCTCGCACGCGATCGCGCCCACGCCCTCGGGGACAATCTCTCGGTCGCCATCCTTGCGGTCGATCATGCGACCGGGGAGGTGCTCGCGCGCGTTGCCTCCGCTGATTATTTCGATGCGAGCCGTGCCGGCCAGCTCGACATGACACGGGCGTTGCGCTCGCCGGGCTCGACGCTCAAGCCGTTCATCTACGGAATGGGCTTTGAGGACGGGTTCATCCACCCGGAGACCCTGATCGAGGACCGGCCGGTGCGCTACGGCGTCTATGCACCGGAAAATTTCGATCTCACCTTCCAGGGCACGGTGACGGTCCGGCACGCGCTGCAAATGTCGCTCAACGTGCCGGCAGTGGCGGTCCTCGACAAGGTGGGTGCGAGCCGCTTCACCGCGCGTCTTACCCAAGCGGGTGCGTCTCTGGTGCTGCCAAAAGGCGAGGTGCCGGGACTGGCGATGGGGCTGGGCGGCGTCGGCATCACGCTCAACGATCTTGTCACCCTCTATTCCGGCTTGGCGCGGCTCGGCACCACGGTCGAGCCGACCGAAATCTTGGAGGAGCACACGGCAACGCCGCGTCGACTCATGGAGGCGGGCGCCGCATGGTATGTGGGCAATGTCCTGATCGGCACACCACCGCCGGATAATGCGGTCGCGGGACGCATCGCCTACAAGACCGGCACGTCCTACGGATATCGTGACGCTTGGGCGGTCGGCTATGACGGCAGGCACACGATCGGGGTCTGGGTCGGCAGGCCCGATGGGGCGCCGGTGCCGGGGCTGGTCGGACGCGGTGCCGCGGCACCGATCCTGTTCGATGCTTTTGCGCGCACCGGGACATTGCCGGCGCCCCTGCCGAGCGCTCCGCCCGGCACGGTGCTGGCGGCGACCGGTAAATTGTCACCGCCGCAGCAACGATTCCGACCCGGGCGGTTGCCCGGCGGGGACGCGGAACCTTCGTTGCACATCATGTTCCCGCCCGACGGGGCACGGCTTGAGATCGAAAGTGACCCCGAGGGCCACCCCGATCCGATCCCGCTTAAGATCAGCGGCGGATCGGGTCCGTTGACGGTGCTGGTCAACGGGCTGCCGCTTCCGTCAGAACGCGGGCGCCGTACGCTGTTTTTCGAACCGGAAGGCCCGGGCTTCGTGCGCCTGACCGTGATGGACGCGACCGGCGCGAGCGACAGCGTCGCAGTGCGCTTGCAATAGAGTGAGTGGAGAATCGATGCCAATTCAATAACTCATCTAGATTTTCTCCCACGGAACGTGAGCTCGGTTGCGGCCACAATGCTGCTCTGCGATCGGCATCCCGGCTTTCCCCGGTCGCCTGGTTTCTCTATTGTCCCCGCAACGCTTAAAAGGGGGCGTGCAGCAGGGGCAGGGGCAACATGGCGGTCACGGCCGGCCAGGACCAACAGGCCCAGCCCACGCGTGATGTCGGGGTGGTCTTGGATTTCGCCGCGCGCTCGCACGCGCGTGCGATGGTGGTGCTCATCCTGATCGCACTCACCAATTTCCTGCCCGGCTTTTTCACGACTCCGCCCATCGACCGCGATGAGCCGCTGTTCGCGCAAGCGAGCAAGCAGATGATCGAGAGCGGCGACTATGTCGATATCCGCTATCAGGACGAGGTGCGTTACCAAAAGCCGGTCGGCATCTATTGGCTGCAGGCGGGTGCCGCCGCAACGGCTCGCGCGCTTGGGCTGACCGAGGGGCTGAGCGCTATCGCGCCCTACCGCGTCCCCTCTCTGTGCGGAGCACTTTCCGCCGTGCTCCTGACTTATTGGACGGCGCTCGCCTTCATCTCCCGGCGTGGCGCGCTGCTCGCCGGGATGATGACGGCGTGCTCGGCTCTGCTTGGCTTCGAGTCGCGCTTTGCCAGCACGGATGCGGTGTTGCTGGCGACCGTGGTGGCCGCCATGGGAGCGCTGGCGCGGCTCTACCTGCCGGAGCAACGCGCACACCTCGATGCGCAGGCGCGGCTTATGCTGCCGGCGATCTTCTGGACTGCGCTCGCCGCCGGAATATTGGTGAAGGGCCCGCTCATCCTGATGGTCGTTGGCCTTGCGATCCTCACCCTGCTGGTGGCTGACCGCCGCGCCGATTGGCTCAAAGCGCTCAAGCCGCTGCCAGGCGTGATCTGGGTCGCCGCACTGGTCCTGCCTTGGCTCATTGCCATCACCAGCCGCAGCCACAATGCGTTCTTGAACGACTCGGTCGGCCGCGACTTCCTGCCGAAGCTCTATAGCAGCGCACAGGGGCACGGGGCGCCGCCCGGAACATATCTCCTCGAGCTCGGGCCGATGTTCTTTCCCGGCGCGATGCTGGCCGCACTGGCAGCGCCCGCCATCTGGGCGGCGCGGCGCGAGCCGGGCGCGAAGTTTCTGCTCGCCTGGCTCGTGCCCTCGTGGATCGTCTTGGAGCTGGTGGTGACCAAGCTGCCGCACTACGTGCTGCCGCTTTATCCGGCGATCGCCATCCTGATCGCCGGAATCATCGAAGCCCGCATGCTGTCGCGCAACCGCTGGCTGACGCTGGGAATCCCTTTGTGGTTCATACTTCCGGTGCTCACCGGAATTTTGGGAATCGTCTGCCTGGTCGTGATCGGTCACCAGCTCGGCTTCTTGGCCTGGGCTTTTGCCGGTGGCGCGGCGATCGTCGGGCTGATTGCTTGGCGCCTCTACGAGGTGGACGGTGCGGAGCTTTCACTGTTGCGCGGCATGGCGGCGGCGCTGTTGCTCACCCAGGCGACGTTCGGCGTGGTGGTGCCGGCCCTGGTATCGGGCTTTCCGAGCGAGATGATGCTTCGCGTCATGCGCAACAGCGGATGCCCACAACCCTATGCGACGGCCGCGGTCGGCTATCGCGAGCCGAGCCTTGTCTTTCTCGCCGGCACGGCAACACGGCTGACCAATAGTGCGGGAGCTGCCGATTTCCTCTCCGGCGGCGCGTGCCGGTTTGCCTTCGTGGAAGCGCACCAGGAGCGCGATTTCGCGATGCAGGCTGAAGCGATCGGTTTGCGCTACGCGGTCGGGCCGCACATCGAGGCCTTCAATCTCACCAGCGGCCGGCTCATCACGATGGCGGTCTTCCGTTCAGAGAGTCCGCTGTGAGCGTCGCCAAGTTCAGCGCCCCCTCCCTTTTTCGCCCCTCCGCAAGCGGGGGAGGGAAGGGAGGCGGTGCGCCGGCGCACACGTCGCGATGGCATTCCTTCCGGGTCAATGTCCGCGACGCCTTTGCCTTGCTGTTTCGTCCGCCGCGCGGCGCATCGGCGCGGCCAAGATGGCGCAGCGCCTCCCGGGTCACGGTCGGCTTGCTGCTCGCGCTCCCGATCATCTTCGCCACGATGTTCTTCATTGACACGCCGACCGTGCGTGCGGTCGCGGCACTGCCGGGCTGGGTCCCGGAGGTGTTCGATCAGGTGAGCGATTTTGGCACATCGGATTGGTTCCTGGTGCCGACCGCGGTGATGTTGGCGGGGCTGGGTGCGCTTGCGACCCCGGCGCTCTCGCAGACAAGCCGCTTGGTGGTGGTGACCGCGGCGATTCGCATCGGCTTCATCTTCGATGCGATTGCGCTCCCGGGGCTGTTCGTGACCGTGATCAAGCGCCTGATCGGGCGGGCGCGGCCTTATGTGGGGGACACCTCCGACCCATTTCTGTACAAGCCGTTCGTCTGGCACCCCGAATATGCGAGCCTGCCGTCCGGCCATGCCACTAACGTTTTTGCCGCGCTCGTCGCCATCGGATTGATCTTTCCGCGGCTGCGCGCCGTCATGCTCCTCTATGCGCTGGCGATCGCGGCGGCTCGGGTGCTCGTGTCGGCGCACCATGTGAGCGACGTCATTGCCGGCGCCATTGCCGGGACGGTGGGGGCGCTGTTGGTGCGCGATTGGTTCGCGGCGCGCCGTCTGGGCTTCGTGATCGAGCCGGACGGCCACGTCCGCACATTGCCGGGTCCCTCGCTCGCGCGGCTCATCCGGGTTGCCTCGAAGTTGCTCTCTGCCTAAGAGACCGGCGCGATCTCATTCGGGGCGCAGCAGCAGAAGGCAGGATGAGCCAGGAACGACCGACTGTCTCGATCGTGGTTCCGGTCCGCAACGAGGCCGGCAATGTCGCGCCCTTGATCGAGGAGATAGCCGCCGCGGTCGCGCCTATCGGCGACTTCGAGATCGTCTACGTAGACGATGGCTCAAGCGATGCCACAGGAGAGGAGCTGCGCGCATCGCTGCGGCTGCATCCGTGGCTGCGAGTGATCTCTCACGCGTGTTCCTGCGGCCAGTCCGCGGCGGTCCGCACCGGCGTGCGCGCCGCACGCGCCGCGGTCGTGGTCACGCTCGACGGCGATGGGCAGAACGACCCCGCCGCGATCCCGGCCTTGGTGCGGACGCTCGCGGCCGGCGCGCCACGCGTTGGCCTCGTCGCCGGCCAGCGCTTCAAGGGCAGGTCCACGCGCTTTAAGCAGCTGCAGTCTCGCATCGCCAATGCGGTGCGCGGCGCCATCCTGCGGGACGGCGCGCGCGATAGCGGCTGCGGCCTCAAGGCGTTCCGCCGCGACGTGTTCCTTGCGCTGCCCTATTTCGACGGGCTGCACCGCTTTCTGCCCGCGCTGGTGCGCCGCGAAGGCTACGAAGTCGGTTACATCGATGTGGTCGAACGTCCGCGCCGCGCCGGCGTCTCCAATTACGGCCTATGGGATCGGCTGTGGATCGGCATCTTGGACCTGGCGGGCGTTTGGTGGCTCATCCGCAGGAACAAGCCCGCGCCGGAAGCCGTGGAGGTGAAACGGAATGCTGATTGATCTCACAAACGCGGTCGGCGGTTATCTGTACGATGTCTTCATCACGCGGCTCGATTGGTGGACGACACTGGGCTTCCTCGCTCAATGCCTGTTCACCGCGCGCTTCGCAGTACAATGGATCGCCTCGGAGCGCGCCGGCAAGATGGTGATGCCGATCGCCTTCTGGTTCTTCTCGATCGGGGGCGGCGTGCTTCTTTTGATTTACGCGCTTTACCGGCGCGACCTGGTCTTCATCGCCGGCCAGGCCTTCGGAGTGTTCGTCTACGCGCGCAACCTGCATTTCGAGCTGCGCGACCGCCGCGGCGCGGCGGCAACCGGATAAGGGGCACCGCTAAGGCGTTTTAACCCGGTTTCAAACGGCAGCCCGAAAGGCCGCCAGGCCACGCTCCAAATCGGCAATCAGGTCATCGACATCCTCGAGCCCGATATGCAGGCGGACGGTCGGGCCGCCCGGAGCCCAGCGCGTTGCGGTGCGGGTCGAGGCAAGCTCAAAGAACGGAATGGCCAGGCTCTCGAAGCCGCCCCAGGAGGCGCCGATGCCGAACAGAGTCAACGCATTGAGGAAGGCCAGCACCGCTGCGCGGGGCGCGGGGCGGAACACAATGCTGAACAGACCGCAGGCCCCGGTGTAGTCGCGCCGCCAGATGGCGTGTCCGGGATCTGTTTCCAAGGCCGGATGCAGCACGCGGGCGACTTCCAGCCTGCCGCTGAGCCAGCGGGCGACCTTGAGCCCCGAGGCCTGATGCTGGGCCAGCCGCACTCCCATGGTGCGCAAGCCCCGCAGGCCGAGATACATGTCATCAGGCCCGACGCAGAGGCCCATGGTGTCGACAATTTCCTTCAACCGCGGCCAAGTTGCCGCCTTGGCCGATACGGTGCCCAGCATGACGTCGGAATGGCCGCCGATATATTTGGTGCCGGATAGGATGGAAAGATCGACGCCCTTGGCGAGTGCAGAAAAATAGAGCGGGCCCGCCCAGGTATTGTCCATCAGCACGACCGCACCCGCCGCGTGCGCGGCGGCGGCGATGGCCGGCACATCCTGCATCTCGAAGGAGAGCGAGCCGGGCGATTCGACGAAGATGACGCGCGTATTGGGCTTGATCAGGCCCGCGATGTCACCGCCGATCAGGGGATCATAATAGGTCGTGGTGATGCCGTAGCGGGCGAGCTCGCCGTCGCAAAATTTGCGCGTGGGTTGATAAACGCTGTCGGTGACCAGGACATGGTCGCCGGCCTTGAGGACGGAGAGGAGCGCAACCGACGCCGCCGCAAGCCCGGAGGGCAACAGCGCAACGCCGGCGCATTCGGGGCCGTCCAGCGCCATGAGCGCGCCCGCCAGCGCCTCGGTGGTGGGGGTGCCACGCCGGCCATATTGGTAGCGGCTGCGGTGGCCGAGAAAGTCTTCAGCGCTGGGGTAGAGCAGGGTGGAAGCATGATAGACCGGCGGATTGACATAGCCATGATGCGCAAACGGGTCGCGGCCGCCGCTCACCAAGCGGGTCGCAGGCCTGCCGGATGGGTGCGGCGGCTGGTCATGGCTATCGTCGGTCATGGGCGTATTTCTGCGGGGCCGGTCACAAGTCAGAATATTGCGCGGTTTGTTGGTTCCTTGCTGAACTTCTGCGGTCTCATAGGACTTTCCGTCAAGCCCTTGACCGCCGTGCGCTATCGGCATCAGATGGCGCAGCGGCAGACTTGAAAATCTCCTAATACAACGGCTGCCTCACCAGTGAACGCTGTCGGATGACATTGAGGTTTACAAGGGGCGGTATCATGAAACGCGAATTGACGAAATTCAGTATCGCAATGCTGGGCGCCCTCGTGGGGCTCTGCCTGTCGGTCGAGGCGAGCTCGGCCCAGGCGACGCTCAAGAAGGTGAAGGATCGAGGCTCGCTGGTTTGCGGCGTGAGCCAGGGGCTGCCGGGCTTCTCCAATCCGGACGATAAGGGCAACTGGACCGGATTTGATGTCGATGTGTGCCGCGCGGTTGCGGCGGCAATCTTCAACGATGCGAGCAAGGTCAAGTTCTCGCCGCTCTCCGCCAAGGATCGCTTCGAGGCGCTGAAGTCGGGCGACATCGACGTTCTGGCGCGCAATTCGACCTGGACATCCTCGAGGGATTCCGGCGACATCATCTTCACCGCTGTCAACTACTATGACGGCCAGGGCTTCATGGTGCGCAAATCGCTGAAGGTCAATTCAGCGCTGGAGCTTAACGGCGCCTCGATCTGCGTGCAGACCGGCACCACGACCGAGCTCAATCTCGCCGATTATTTCCGCGCCAATAATATGAAATACGAGATCATCGCTTTTGTGACGGCGGATGAGACCATAAAGGCCTATGAGGCCGGCCGCTGTGATTCTTTCACCACCGACGTCTCGCAGCTCTATGCCGAGAAGCTCAAGCTCGCAAATCCGGCGGACCATGTGATCCTGCCGGAAATCATCTCCAAAGAGCCGCTCGCGCCGGCGGTCCGCCGCGGGGACGATCAATGGTTTACGCTGGTGAGGTGGGTGCAATTCGCCATGCTGGATGCCGAGGAGCTCGGTGTGTCGCAAAAGACAGTCGATGACGCTTTGAAGGCGACCCAGCCCGAGATCAAGCGGCTCGTCGGGACGGAGGGTAATTACGGCGAGCAGCTTGGGCTCACCAAAGATTGGGTGGTGCGGATCGTCAAGCTGGTCGGCAACTACGGTGAGTCCTACGATCGAAATGTCGGCAGCGGCTCGAAGCTCGGCATCGCCCGGGGCCTCAACCGGCTGTGGACCAAGGGCGGCATCCAGTATGCGCCGCCCATCCGGTAGGGACGCCCGCAATCTTGCGCGCGCTGTTAGCAACAATCCGCGGATTCGCAGCGCAGCCTACCAGCTCGCTTTGATCCTGGCGGTGATCTGGGTCGGCTCTCAGTTCGCCGTCAACGCCGCTCAAAACCTCGCGGAGCGCAGGAGCGGGTTCGGCTTCCTGTTCAATACCGCCGGTTTCGGCATCGATTTCACCCTCATTCCCTACAGCGAAACCGATACCTATGGCCGCGTCTTCCTGGTCGGCCTGCTGAACACGGTTCTGGTCTCCGCCATCGGTATCGTGTTTGCGACGCTGATCGGCTTCCTGATCGGGATCGGTCGGCTCTCTTCCAATTGGCTGATCGCGCGGCTTGCCGGCGGTTATGTTGAGCTCATTCGCAATCTGCCGCTCCTGTTCCAAATCCTGTTCTGGTACCTCGCGGTGCTGGGCACTCTGCCGGGGCCGCGGCAAAGCCTGTCCGTCCTCGGCATCGCTTTCATGAACAATCGCGGCTTTTGGGTGCCGGCGCTGCATCCGGGCGAGCGCTTCCGTTATGTCTGGGTCGCGCTGTTGCTCGGCGTGGCGGCGACAGCGGCCCTGGGCTTATGGGCCCGGCGCGTACGGGAGCGGACCGGGCGGCAGAACCCAGTGTTTTGGCCAGGCCTGGCGCTCATCCTTGCCCTGCCGCTCGCGACCTTCCTGGCGGCCGGCATGCCGATGGAGGTGGACCTTCCGCACCTCGCCGGATTCAACTTTGTGGGTGGGTCGCGCATCATTCCGGAATTCGTCGCGCTCCTGGTGGCGCTCTCGATCTACACCGCCTCATTCATCGCCGAGGTAGTGCGTGCCGGCATTCTGGCTGTGCCGCGCGGGCAGAGCGAGGCTGGCCTTGCGCTCGGATTGAACGAGAGACAAGTCCTGCGTCTGATCGTGTTGCCGCAGGCGCTGCGGATCATCGTCCCGCCGCTCACCAACCAGTATCTCAACCTGACGAAGAATTCCTCGCTCGCGGTCGCCATCGGCTACCCCGACCTGTTCGCGGTTTTCGCCGGCACCACGCTCAATCAGACCGGCCAGGCGATCGAGATCATCGCCATCACCATGGGGGTGTACCTTTCGCTGTCGCTGGCGACCAGCCTGGCGATGAACTGGTACAATTCGCGCGTGCAGCTGGCCGACCGATGACGGCGACACCACAAAATTCAAGCCACTTCGTCCGCCGCGCCATGATCGCCCCGGCGCCGCCACCGGCGGCGCCGTCCAGCTTCTTTGCTTTCGTCCGTGCACGGCTTTTCAACAGCGTCGGCAACGCGATCCTGACGCTCTTGGGCCTCGCGCTTCTGGCGGCCTTGGCGTGGCCGACCGTAAGATTTCTGCTGGTCGATGCCGTCTGGACCGGCCACGACCGCAGCGCTTGCCTGCCCGAGAACGTGGGTCGTGAAGTCGGCGCCTGCTGGCCATTCATTGGCGCCCGCTTCGATCAGCTCATGTACGGATTTTATCCCGCCGAAGAGCGTTGGCGGGTAGATCTCGTTTATGCGCTCGGCGCGCTCTTGCTGGCGCCGCTCTTGGTCCCGCGCCTCGGCTACAAGATCTTCAATGCCGCGCTGTTCTTCGGCCTGTTTCCGGTTGTCGCGGCGGTGCTGCTCCTGGGCGGCGTGCTGGGGCTGCCGCCGGTCGAAACCCGCCTCTGGGGCGGACTCTTGGTCACGCTCGTCATCTCATATGCGGGCATTGTCGGATCGCTGCCGCTCGGCATCTTGCTTGCGCTCGGCCGGCGTTCGGAGCTGCCGGTGATCCGCACCGCAAGCCTTGTCTTCATCGAGTTCTGGCGTGGTGTGCCGCTGATCACCGTTCTCTTCTTTGCCACCTATATGCTGCCGCTGTTCCTTCCCGGCAGCTGGCAGATCGACGGGCTGTTGCGGGTGCTGATCGGGGTCATCCTGTTCGCAGGCGCCTATCAGTCGGAGGTGCTCCGCGGTGGCCTGCAGGCAATCCCGCGCGGCCAGTTCGAGGCTGCCGCGGCGCTGGGCCTCGGCTACTGGGGCATGATGGGCCTCGTCGTCGTGCCGCAAGCGCTGCGGCTCGTGATCCCCGGCCTCGTCAACTCTTTCATTGCTCTGTTCAAGGACACCACATTGGTGCTGATCGTGGCGATCTTCGATCTCTTGGGACAGTTGCGCGCGGCGTTTGCGGATCCCAACTGGGCGACGCCGGTGACCCTGTTCACCGGCTTTGCCTTCGGGGGGATGATCTATTTCGTGGTCTCGTTCGCGATGTCACGCTATGCCCTGTTTACGGAGCGGCGGCTCAAGGTCCGTTGAACATCTTGTCGCGGAATCACATGGATCAAATGGATCAGGACGACCCGCCCGCATCGAGCGATCCGGCCGCCTCCGCGGCGGACTTGCGCACCCCGCGACACGAAATTGCTGTCGAGATCGTCGGCCTCAACAAGTGGTACGGCGCCTTCCACGTGCTGCGCGACATAAATCTCGAAGTGAGGCGGGGGGAGCGGATTGTCATCTGTGGCCCTTCGGGCGGCGGAAAGTCGACGCTGCTCCGCTGCGTCAATCGGCTCGAGACCTGGCAGCAGGGACGATTGATCGTCGACGGCGTCGAGCTGACCGATGACCTCAAGCGGATCGACGAGATCCGTCGCGAGGTCGGCATGGTGTTCCAGCATTTCAATTTGTTTCCGCATCTGACCGTGCTGGAGAACTGCATGCTGGCCCCGGTCTGGGTGCGCCGCATTCCGCGCAGAGACGCTGAGGCGATCGCCCGCCAGCAGCTGGCGCGCGTGCGCATTCCGGAGCAGGCCGACAAATATCCGAGCCAGCTTTCCGGCGGTCAGCAACAGCGGGTTGCGATTGCGCGGGCATTGTGCATGCAGCCCAAGATCATGCTGTTCGACGAGCCCACCTCGGCGCTCGATCCCGAGATGGTGCGGGAGGTGCTCGACAGCATGATGGCGCTCGCGCTCGAGGGCATGACCATGCTGGTGGTGAGCCACGAGATGGGCTTTGCCCGTCAAGCAGCGACGCGCATGATCCTGATGGATGCGGGGCAGATCATCGAAGTGAGCGAGCCGGGCGAGTTCTTCTCCAACCCGCAGCACGAGCGCACCAAGCTGTTCCTGAGCCAGATCCTGCGGTGAGATCTGATAGCGCGCGACGCGGCATTACGGCTCAATCGGCAAATCGGCGTGCGCCCGAGTCGGTCCACAAGGTCTTTGTCCAAGAGACTTCGGTGCTCAAATGCACTCGCATATCGGCGAATGGGCGGGAGAAGATGCGTAGAGAGATTATTCCCTCGGCCTCAATCCAGACTCCTTGCTCGATTGGGGTTCGGCGCATCCGATCCGATCCTTCGACATTTTCTGACTCGCGCCCTTGAATGTCTTGAAAGGAGACCGCCCGAGCCGCCACGGCGCTACGTCTCCGTGACGAGGCCCAGGACGTCCTGAATGAGTAAGTAACTTCGGGCTGTCTTCTTCAGCGCGCGATATTTAGCTCGATGGCAGTGAACGCATCGGTTGCGGCTTCTTGATAGAGTGCGTCCAAGTCGAGACCGAGTGCGAGCAGCGCGCCAACCCGCTGGATGATGTGTCGGAACCAACGACGCTCATCGTCCGTCAACGGCCTGTTATCTCGACGGTCCGATTGCCGGTATCCAAGCCATTTCTTCAAAACAGGATACCCGCCAAGCTGGTACGTCCAGACCGCTTCCGGAACATTAGCGAAGAATGTGCTGTCGTTGATGAACAAATCGCCCGTTCGCTCTCCCCACGACGGCAAAGGCGCTTCCTCCACCAAGTAGTTGCGCGGCTTCCAGCGCCCGCGTGAGCCTCCCCAATAGGACACCGCGATGTTCAAATCGCCCGGCCGCAAGTTACCGCCATCGACCCGGCGCAAAGGCCCAAGCGCTGCCGCCCGGTTGTGCCCTAGAATGCCTTCGACAATTTCATCCGCCTCGCGGTTCGTGTCCAAGAGACGGATTACCTTTTCGCCCTTCTCTACGAGCCGGTCGAAAAGCGTCCGATCCTTTGGAATCGGGACGTGCGCCCAGTCCGCAGAAAGCGCGCTTTTGTTTTCGCGTTGGTAAGCTGGTGCGTGCAGCACCGCGAAGCCCACTCGAAAGAGACGGCTTACGAACGCACGTGCGTCTGAGTCCCGGCGCAATCCGGCCAAGCCGAAATGCTCGCTCAGCACGCGCCATGTCGGTTCACCGACATTGGCATCTCGGTCGGACAGCAGGTCATCACCGCGCGTTTCGCGCGGGAACGCCACGGAGCCGCGCTCATGTACATGAAGGTTGGGAAGCACCGTGGCGAAGACGGGCCTGGTCTCCGATTCCTTCCTTGGCTCGGGCACCGTCAGGAACAGCTCATTATCGTCGATATTTTCCGCAAATTCAGGACGTGCTTCGTTCAGCCACTTGTATTTGTCAACGTAATAAATCCACCGTTGGTCAAAAGGAAACGCCAGGAAAGGCATCACGCTGGATGCCTTATAATGGCCCTCCGCCTTCAGGTTCGTCCACGCTTTCTCTGGGTCGTATCGTGCGCGCTCGGTCGCGATTTCGGGGCAGAGTTCCCTTGCTTGCGCGAACGTCTTCGCGCCAAAATACCCGCTCAGGCGCGCCTCGATTTCCGAACGGACGTATCCGATGATCCCGCCGTCAATGCCGCGATTGTGGTTGACCCCTTGGTAGGAGACGGGGAATAGCTCATCGAGGCCGGGCCAACTCTCATAACCTGCCTCGACGGTGCTGGGGGACAACCGCCATCTGCTCTCCGGGGTTGGGTTGATTTTCGTATACTGAGGCACGGTGGAGGTGCCCTTGCCTGTCGGCAGGCTGGCCACAAGTTGTGAACGCTTGACTGCGGCCAGTCCCCAAAAATCACGATAGTGCACGTCCGTTGAGTTCGGCCCTGTCTTCCTCTCCTTGCGCTTTATCCAAGTCACGATAGCTGTACCCGGCTGAATGCCGCGTGGGTCCATTTCCGTCGTGAACGCGCTTTGATCAGCGGACCCCGCACCCGGCAACCCAGCCGGGATGAGCTTTCCGGTCCGGTATTTGTCACCGTTCAGGTTATCAATCCAAACTTTGTGAAAGTTCGACAGCAGCGATTTGCGCATCAGCGGATGCGAACGTCCGGTGAGGTAGGACGAGTTCGAAATGAACGACACCACGCCATATTCCGCGGCTTCGCCGATGCGCTCCTCGGCGAGGCGCAAGAAACGAATGTACAAATCGTCAAGAAGCTGCTTGCGGACGCCGTACTCGGCATAGAGCAGGCTTTGCCCGCGCTGCTTCTTCTTCGGTTTTCCGAATTCGTCGCGCTTGACCTGCTTCGTCTTGGGATCAACGTCATTGACAAGTTCAATGCCTTTGTAGCGCGCGACCAGCTCCGCTTCTTCGGATTGCGCCGCGCCCGCAAAGCGATCGTAGGGCGGATTGCCCATGATAACGATAATGCGGGCTCTCTGCTTTATTTGTTGCGAAGCATCGAATTCCTCTTTCATCTCAGGGAACGTCAGCTTGATGTCGCCGCTATCGTGCCAGCCCGAGAGCGCGTTCGTGAGAAAGATACAAAGTCTCTGCGACGGATCAGGCTTGGCTCCGAGGCTGTCCAACAACAGGTACAACTGAAGTTGAGCCACGGCGAACGGAGCAGTCAGAATCTCGAAGCCGATCACGCGTTCATGAAACGCACGTGTGAGTTCAAGGCCGATGGCCGCCTTTTCGCCAGCGGCCTTCGCTTCCTCTGCAATGCAGCGGGCGACCTCCAAGAGGTATGCTCCGGTCCCGCAGCAAGGATCGAGCACCACCACGTCCGGATCGGCTAAGCCGTGCGGACGCTTCAGGTCGGTCTTGAGGATGTGATGAACCCGTCGCACCTGATAACGTACGATCTCGGGTGGAGTGTACCAGACGCCAAGGTCTTCGCGCAGACGCGGATCAAAAGCCTCAAGAAACGGTTCATAGAAATAGGTGATGGCCGCTATCGTTGTTTGTTCATCAATGGTCGGGAAGGTCATTCGCGCCCGAAAGAGCGCGCGATCGACGCGGTTCAGCGTGGCGACCGCACGCGCCAAATGATCCTCCAGCCCGAGAGCCTGAAGGCGTTTGGGATGGCGGATATCGTGAAGCAGCGCATCAAGGAAGGGGATCGGCAGGTAGGCGTGAGCGTCGTCAATCTCGAACCTCGCTTTTGTGTCAGCGGTCTTGTCCCAGAGCACCCACGCGGCGAAGAGCGAATAGAATGCTGTTTGCACAAGCGACGAACGGAAAAAGCGGTCCCCGCGCTCATCGTCAATGTCGAACGCTAACCCGAGAGCTTGGCGGTAGTCGTTCAGGAGAGGCCGCACGGCACGAAGATCCTCGGGCAATCCGTCTTTGGCGTCGCGCGCCTGCCGGGCGAGCACCTTGGCTAAGTCCGCAGGGTCAGCTATCGGCGCGTAATCGGTGACGGAACGCTCGATGATTTCGACAAGATCGGCTGCTGCCGCATCGTCAATCCTCGCGTGTGGCCCGCTGCTCGCCACGGCGGACCAAAGATCGACCGTTTTGATGAGCGACCGTTGGGCCGGAGGGATGGGCTTGGAAACGTCCCGCACGTAGTCGGGAGCGCAAGCGAGTAGGCCAAATCCGCGCACGTTCGAAATCAGGACTACCCCGGTTTGCGCGAGATATCGCCCGATTTGGTCGTTCCGCTCCGTCGAGACGGCGATGTCTTCGAGCAGTTCACTCGCGCGTTTCACTTCGCCGAAGACGCCGACAAACAGCTTGTCGTCGCCAAGGACAAAGTCCGGCATGTCGCGTGCCTTGCCCTTGGTTTCCGATGTGTTCACACGCACCTCGAACGGAAGCCCCCCTTCCTTCAAGACCACTGAAATCAGAGCCTTAATAGCCGGATAGAACGTCGCCTCGGTTGAAGTAGGAAGCGGGTCCAGGTGCCGCGTTTCGGCAACGTATTCGGCAAGAGCGGAGGCGAGCGGCTGCATCGGGTCGCGCGATTGAAGAGGGAATCACAACTTGCTTGACTGCGTGTGCGTTGGCAAGCACATTGCAGCGCCTCCTCGGCTAGCAGCCCTCCGGGCGTGGCCGAGCGAATACGCCTTGATGTTGCGCAGATTCGCGAGCGAGAGAGCCTTCCACTGCTGCGCGACATAAATCTCGAAAGCCCAACCCACCAAGCTGTTCTTGAATCAGATCCTGCGGTAAGCCCACCGACCGCGGTGTTCGGTGCCCGCGTGGGCACCGCTCACGGCTCGATCGGCAGGTCGGTGCGCGCGCCCCATTCGGCCCAGGAGCCGTCGTACAGGGCCTTTGGCGGGTGGCCGAGGGAATCGAGCGCAAGCCAGAGCACAGCCGCCGAAACACCGGAGCCGCAGCTGGTGACGATCGGCTTCTCCAAGTCGACCCCGCCGGCATCAAGCGCCGCTTTGATTTGCTGTCGCGAAGCGAGTGTGCCGTTCTCGATCAGCGCTGTGTAGGGGACGTTGAAGGAGCCGGGCATGTGGCCGCTGCGCAGGCCCGGGCGCGGCTCGGCGGCTTCGCCACGGAATCGCGCCGCAGGCCTCACATCCACCACTTGGACGGCGTGCCCGGCGAGCGCCGCCTGCACGTCCGCCAGTGAGGCGACCTCATTTGCCGGCTGGCGCGCTGCGAACTTGCGCGGCGCGCGCACGACCGGCTTGGACTCGAGCGGGCGGCCTTCCTGCTTCCACTTCGGCAGGCCTCCAGAGAGAATGAAAACCTTCTCGGCGCCGAACAGCCGAAAGGTCCACCACACCCGTGGGGCGGAGAACAGGCCGAGGCCGTCGTAGACCACGATGGTGTCCGTTTCGGAAATGCCGAGCGCCCCGACATCGCGGGAAAATTGCTCTGCGCCGGGCAGCATGTGGGGCAGCGGATTGGTTTGGTCGGCGATCGCCTCGATATCGAAGCGCACCGCGCCCGGAATATGGCCGGCGCGATATTCCGCGTCGGCGTCGCGCTGCATGGCGGGAAGATAATAAGAGCCGTCCACCACCACGACCTCGGGTGCACCGAGCCGGGCGGCGAGCCAGTCCGTGGCGACTAGCCATTTGGGCGTTGCGAGTGATGGTGTCTCACTCATCGGAACGGCACCTTGCGGCTCGAACGCGGCTCCAGCCAAGCAGGCGTCGGCAGTCCTTTCTGGCGCAGGAACTCGGCGTTGAACAACTTGGACTGATATCGCGTTCCTGAATCCGCAAGGATCGTGACGATCGTGTGCCCCGGGCCGAGGTCACGCGCAAGCCGGATGGCACCCGCGACATTGATGCCGGTCGATCCGCCCAGGCACAGTCCCTCGTGCTCGAGCAGATCGAAGATGATCGGCACCGCTTCGTCATCCGCAATCAAGTAGGCTCTGTCGGCCTTCACGGTCTCGATGATCGGGGTGACGCGACCAAGCCCGATCCCCTCGGTGATGGAGCCGCCGGGCGAGACTTTCGCTTGTCCATGTGCAAAATAGTCGTACATGGCGGCGCCATGCGGATCGGCGACGGCGATGGCCACGCTCGGCTTCTGCTGCTGTAGATACGCGGAGACACCGGCAAGCGTTCCGCCGGTGCCGATCGCGCAGATGAAACCGTCGACCATTCCCCCGGTCTGCTGCCAGATCTCCGGTCCGGTGGACACCATATGGGCCTTGCGATTGTCGAGATTGTTCCACTGATCCGCGAAAAGCACCCCATTCGGCTCGGAGACGCGCAATTCGTCGGCCATCCGGCGGCCGACATGCTGATAATTGTTGGGATCGCTGAAGGGGACCGCCGGCACCTCGACCAGCTCTGCACCGCAGAGGCGAAGCATGTCCTTCTTTTCCTGGCTCTGAGTCTCGGGGATCACAATCATGGTCCGATAGCTGCGCGCATTGGCCACCAGAGCAAGCCCGATGCCGGTATTGCCGGCGGTCGCCTCGACCACCAGGCCGCCGGGTTTGAGCTCGCCACGCTTCTCGGCCTCCAGAATGATCTGCAGCGCCGTGCGATCCTTGACCGACTGCCCCGGATTCATGAACTCGGCCTTGCCCAGGATGGTGCAGCCGGTCAGCTCCGAGGCGCGCTTAAGCTTGATCAGCGGCGTGTTGCCGATCGCTTCGGTCAGTCCATTGCGCATTAGCATGAGCGGTTCGTGATCTGGCTGTGTGGGGGAGGGGGCTTGAGGACCCTAGTTGAGGCTCGCGCGGGCGACAAGGTGGGCCGCTCGTGCCTCGCTTGCGACTTCCGCGATACAGCGCGGCACCCCTTGGGACGAAATTCGGAAGCAAGGGGGCACTAGCAAGTATATGTTTCTAGTGCCGCTTTTCGATTTGAAGCTCCTGATTGAGCTTGCCGCAGACATAGCAGGGACTTCAAATCGGCGGCACCATATAGCCGCTCAATGCATAGCTGCTCACTGCAACAGCTCCGCCGCCCTGTGGACGATGTCCGCAGGCGTGGCGTTGACCTGCTCCAGCAGCTTCTGCACCTCCTCACCGGAGACCGGGGCAATGTCGAGCCCAGCCTTCTGGGACGCGGCGCGAAAATCCCTGTCCTGCATGGTCGCAAGAAAAGCCTTGCGCAGCACCTCGACGCGCTCGACAGGCGTGCCGGGCGGAGCCAGGAACGGCCAAGCCACCACCTGGCGGGCGAAGATGAGCTTCAAGATCGCGCGGTCCTCATCGCTGTGGGCGAGATCGATGATGAGCGGCACGTCGGGAAGGTCGCGGTGCTTGCTCAGGCCCATCTGGTAGAGAATGTTGATCTGGTGATGCACGAGCCAGGGCTGATGCAGGCCGGTGATGCTGGTCCACGACCAGCCGCAGCGGCCCGCAACCTCGCCGCGCTCCATGGCGAGATCGACATCGGTGCCCCCCGGATAGCCGGTCACGATCTTGAATTTGGTGCCGATTAGCGCGTTGGCGATCTTGGGGAACTGATAGGTATCGGCGCTCGGCCCGGTCGCGCCGACCACGAGCTCGTGCTTGCGCGCATCCGCAATGGTGGCGATCCCGCTCGTGTGCCAGGCGACGCAAACGCTGATCTCGTTGCTGGCGCTGCCGATCCAATTGAACTTGGTCGGGTCGAACTGGGCGCCCTTGTTGCCGAGCAGCGGCTCGAAGATGGTGCCGCGGTTGATGGTGCCGAAGACGGTGCCGTCTTTCGCCGCCGTGTTGTAGAGCAGGTTGGCGAGCCGCATGCTGCCTGCGCCCTCGATATTCTTGGGGACAATCGCCGGGTTGCCCGGGATGTAGCTGCCCATAGTGTGCGCGAGAAGGCGCGCATAAGCGTCGTAGGCGCCGCCGACGCTCAGTCCGATTTCGAGCTCGATGGTCTTGCCGCGGTAGAAGTCGGCCGCATCCTGGGCGTGGCAGACCGGCAACCATAGAGCCAGAGAGACGGCCGCGCCCGCGCCCATCATGGTGCGGAGAAGGTTTCCCGGCTGCATGCGGTTCCTTTTTCGCTGTTGGCCGGCCGCCGCGACTGTGGCTACCAGGCGGCGCACAAAAACCTTGGCCCAAACACGGGGCGCGTCAGGCTTTTGAAACCATAGGGCTTCATTTCACGTCAAGCCGCAGGGGCATTCACCTATTTCTCCTCCTTGCGGAGCGCATGGCGTCAAGTTGCGGCGGCCCGGCCGGTGGCCCGCCCGGCGGCATAATCGCGAACGATGGCCAAGACGCGCCTGGGCCGTTCCGCTATTCTGCCTCGACCCGACCATTCTTCCCAGCGAGCAAAATAATGCAGCGCAGCGTCGAGCGCATTCTGACCACGCATGTTGGCAGCCTCATCCGTCCTCCGGAGCTGCAGGAGTTCCTGCGCCGGAAGCAGTCCGGCAAAGATTACGACCAGACTGCACATGATGCGTGCCTCAAGCGATCGGTCGCCGAGGTGGTCCGTCACCAGGCGGAGGCCGGCATCGATGTGGTCAGCGACGGTGAGTTCGGCAAATCCATCAGCTGGTCGCAATACGCGCTTGAACGGCTTTCCGGGTTCGAGCGGCGGCCCGTCATGCCGGAGGCCAATCCGTTTCAGCGCGGCGCCGATCGCGAGCGCTTTGCCGAGTTCTACGCCGAGCTCGATGCGCGCGAGGGCGTAGCCACGACCACTGATGCGATCTGCGTCGGACCGATCGCTTATGTCGGGCAGGCGGAGCTTGCCCGCGACATCGAAAATTTTCGCGCTGCTCTGCGCGCAACCAAGGTGACCGAAGCCTTCCTGCCGGTCGCCGCGCCCGGCAGCGTGATCCCGGACCGCAAGAATGAATTTTACGCCAGCGAAGCCGATTGCCTGCAGGCGATCGGGCAGGCCATGCGCAGCGAATATCGTATGATTGTGGAAGCGGGCTTTCTGCTGCAGCTCGATGATGCCCGCGCCGCCGTGAGCTACGACCGGATGGTGCCGCCGGGCAGCTTTGCCGATTATCGCGATTGGGTCGCACTGCAGATTGATGTGCTCAACCAAGCGATCGAGGGCCTACCGGCGGAGCGCATCCGCTATCACGTCTGCTGGGGAAGCTGGCCCGGGCCGCACACCACCGACGTAGCCCTGCGCGACATCGTTGATCTCATTCTCAAGGCGCGTGTCGGTGCGTTCGTGATCGAGGGTGCCAATCCGCGCCACGAGCACGAATGGCAAGTGTGGGGCCAGGTGAAGCTGCCCCCCGGCAAGGTGCTTATCCCGGGCGTGATCAGCCACGCCACCAATATCGTGGAGCATCCTGAGCTGGTGGCCGAGCGTATCACGCGATTGGCCGGACTCATCGGACGCGAGAACCTGATTGCTGGAACCGATTGCGGTTTTGCCCAGGGTCCGTTTCACCGCCGCGTCCATCCCTCGATCATGTGGGCAAAGCTCGAGGCGCTCGCGGCCGGCGCGCGCTTGGCGAGCCGGACATTGTGGGGGTAGGGTTTCGGGGATGTTTCGCCGTCAGGTTTTGAGCCGAAAGCTGAGAACGAGCGGCGGCCGGCAAATTCTCGAGGGTTTGACGTACCATTCAACCGGATAGCTGAGGAAACGTTATGAGTAAGAAGAGGTATGCCACCAACGCAGCCGCGCTGCTCCTTTCCATGGGTCTCGTTTCCATGGGTCTGGCCGTGCCGGCGCTTGCCAACGACATCCATGTCATCAGCACCGGAAATATCCGGCCGGCGCTGTTCGATCTGCAGAAGGAGTACGAGCAGAAGCAGGGGGACAAGCTCACCTTGAGCATTCAGGGAGCGGCGGCAACGCAGAAGCTAGCCGAAACCGGGGGCCAAGGCGAGGTCGTCATCGGGCCGCGTTGGATGCTCGATGCCCTGGCGTCGAAGGACAAGGTGAAGGCCGGCTCCATCGTCGATATCGCGCATTCGTCCGTGGGGGTGGTGGTGCGGGCCGGCGAGGCATTACCCGACATTTCGACGGACGAGAACTTCAAGAAGCTGTTGCTGACGGCTGATTCGATCGCGTATCCGGACCCGCAAAAGGGCAGCCTCGGCGGCAACCTTTTTGCGGCGCTGGTCCGCGATTGGGGCATCGAGAAGGAGGTCAAGGCGAAGTCGATGCTCATGGACGGCGGCGCTCCCACGGGACAAGCGGTCGCCGACGGCAAGGCGCATTTCGGCATCAATCAAATCGCCGAGCTTAAGATCGTTCCCGGCCTCTCCTTCCTTTCACCGCTTCCGCCAGCGTTGACCGACAAGATCGTCATGAGCGTGGGCGTGCTGAGCTCGGTCAAGGACGAGAAGGGAGCTGCCGCCTGGATCACGTTCCTTTCGGGGCCTGCCGCCGCGCCGGCCATCAAGGCACACGGCATGGATCCCGGCGCGGTGGCGGGAAGTCCGAAATAACCTCCCTGCAGGCCAGTTGGTAAGCCACGGTCTATTAGTTCTACTGCGTCACAAATTCGTAGGGTGCGCAAAATCGTGTGCGCTCCGAGGTCTCGCGGTGTGCGCAACCGCGCGTCGCGATTTTGCGCACGCGATGGGCCAAGAAGCGCGCGGTCGCACACCCTACAGCGCATTTGTCATCAGGCGGCCGGCGGCTGGACGGGCGCCGAAGGCACGCCCGTTATCTGTCGGCCTCTACGATCGGGACGTGCTTGATGCCGGGGATGTGGCTGCTGACGCCGCTTGCCATCCACATTTGCGTGAGGTCGCGCGGCGCATTCGCGGTGATGGTTTGTCGCAGCGGCGAAGGTGCCTTCTTGGCCGGGATAAGCTGGGTATGATTGAATTCGACCCGATTGCTTGGGCCGTAGGGCAGGTAAAGCCCTGCATACTGCGCGCATTCTTGCCAGAGCTTCGCTGCTGATGAACCGGCCTTGCCGATGCCGGTCACATCGACCGCGAGCCCGTAGGAATGCAGTGAATTGAATTTGTCGGAGAAGCCGCCGACACCGAAGGCCGGCGGCCGATAGGCCGAGTAAATTCCGACATCGGTCAGGCCGCGCGCGCGGCACCGCCTGACGGCTTCGGCCAGACGCACCGCGAAATCGGGGTGCAGCCGGCCAATCGACACCTCCGGCGTTTGCCGCAACATCGTGTAGCCGGGCGTGGCAGTCTGGACGAGATAGGCGCGCGCATCGGCAACATCGTCTTCGTTCGGTTGGGGCGATAGCGGGACGATTTGCTGCGTTATTGCCGATGGCAGCGACGACAGCGTCGGCACTAAATCGACCAGACTTTCAAAATTCTGCCTGTCGAGCGATGCTCCATGCCAAGGCGACGGCGGCGGTGCTTCCACCCTAATCTTATCTTCCTGCACCGGGGTCTTGGTGATGTCCTCCTTAACGTCCGCGAGCTCATGACGGAGCGCCGCGATGTCGGCGCGCAGCTTATCGATCGAGCGATCGAGAATGACGACCTTGACCCTATCGACAACCCTCCCGCCATGCTCATGCGTTGCCGCCTGGACCCGATGCGAGAAGATCAGGACCACGACGATGATGAAGGCTGCACGCTTGGCTCGCATTTTACCCTCCGACTGTCATAGCCCCGCACCCCATCAGTCCTTCGCGATCTCCCGCAGCCTCTCCACGGCTCGGGTTCTGGCATTATGTGATGATGTGATTTCGTGGTAGCCGACAGGCAGGCCGGCTGGGTGGGCCTCACCGGGCGCTCAAGCGTCGTCTTGAACCCGGTGAAGTTCATCGCCTCCCCCCATGGCATCTGTGCTCCTTGAGTATCGGAGCACCGCTGCTATTTCCTACTCACAACAAGCATCCTACATTTCGAGCTCTTTGTCTGCTCGCTGGAAGACATTTGAAATCAAGTTGTTGTTGTTGATTGAGGCTTACATGCGCTCCGGGGGCGAGAGTTGATTCGGTTCTTCTGTTTGAAAGGCCTGAAATGAGGTCGCTACGGGGCTACAAACAACCCGGTATCAGGCGGCGCTTACTCAAGTACCGAGCGCGCGAGCATAAGGGAATTGCCCCTTATGTGTTTCTTGCGCGTAAGGTAATCGTGTCAACGACGCCATTTCGAAGACTCTTTCGTGACACGTTGAGGATGCTGCGAGGTCGCGACTCGTTGATGGCTTCAAATGCTATGGGAGCCGCAGCCACGCCCGGCCGCGCAGCCGGGATTTATCTCGACCGCCGACAGCAGATTCCTCGCGGATTTGGCAATACCGGTGGGATTATCCCGTCCCTAACCCCGGGGCGACCGGATTCCGGCTCTGTCCAATAACTTTCATATTAATTTGGCCGTGAGACACATCGCGGAGGTGAGAGTGCTCGGCTTCCGTTCAAAAGTCCGGCTTATCGGCGGTGGGAAGGGCGGGATCCTTATCCGTGCCGTAGCGATGCGGATTTTCGGCGCAGACATTTTCCGGCCAATCGCGGCGGACGCGCCGATAAGTCTTGGTCGCGGACCAGGGGGTGGTGAAAACTGAATCATCCTCCACAGTGAACTGGAGCTGTAAACCCTTGCCCTTGTAGTTCGGGTCGGCCGCCCATCCTTCGCCGATCGACGCGCCACCCGCGCGGGAATTGTCCTCGGCCCCGCGCTGCTGCCCCTGCCTGGCAGCTTCGTAGTCGATGAGCCGATAGCGTTCCACCACGTGCATGGCTTCGGTGAAGGGCGTCCCGAACTGGTCGACGGCGGAAAACGGCCCGACCTTGAATCCCACAGTATCGATCACCAGCGTGTCGCCTTCGTAGTGGCCGACCGAATCCCCGTACCAGGACGGCGTTACCTGCGCGGGATGCGGCTGATTCAAGCGCACGCGCCGCACTTCATGATCCTCGTCGTAAAGCATCGTGATCTTGTCGGGTTGTTGCAGCAACTGGAGCCCGTAATTCGTGAAAATGAAGGGCACCCCTTGCGGCCAGCATTGGTTGCGCACGCTCGGAAAGCCGATACCGGCCAGCGCAAGCTCGCCACGCTTCTTCACCAGGGCCGCGGCCTCGGGCTTTAAGATCGGATTGGTGTAATCGCCGACGAGCCGCGTGGCGTTGCTGACGAGCGGGGCGCTTGCCGGCGGCAATGGGTGGCCATCGATGTCGTAGGCCTGCCGTCGCCGCGCCGTGTTCACAAGCGGGCCGGGGCCCGACAGCGGACGTTCAATGCCATAGAGGTACGGGTTTCCCCAAATGCCGCCAAAATCGGGCGGTGCCGGGCCTTGGCTTCGTTCCTGAGCAAGCGCGGGCGAAGAGAATGACGCGAGCAAAGCTGCGCCGCCAATCCCTGCAATGATCAATGCTCGTGCCATGGACGCCTCCCGCTCAGCACCGCCTCAGACGGGCCTTGCCCGCAAATCCGGATTGAATGCTATCAACTTCCTCCGCGCAAGAAAGGATCCGGTTGCGATGGGCGCGGCTTCCATCCATGCCCGGAACTGTCTACCATTCAGGTCAGACTTCATCCCGCATGTCGGAGGAGTCGCCTAAACACCCTGAGCGCCGCTCCGAGCGCACTTTCGCTCCTGTCTCTGGTTGAGCAAGGCGTGCAGCACTGTCAAAGAACCTGCCCGGGAGGAATCAGATGACCGACGCCAGCGAAGATCGGCACGACAGACGCACATTTCTCAAGCAGATGGCGACGGTCGCCGGTACCGCGCCGCTCGCAGGCGCGCTGCTCGGCGCGAGTGCATCGTCGGCGCAGACCGAAGCGACCGCCCCCAAGCAAGCAACCGCGCACGAAACCGAGCGGCTTGCCGCCTATGCGGCAGGAATCCGTTATGAGGACCTGCCGCCCGAGGTCGTGCAGCGCGCCAAGGATTGCATCATTGATGCGGTCGCGACCATCAGCTTCGGTGCCGAGCTGCCCTGGAGCAAGATGATACTCGCCTATGCGCAAGCCTATGGCAGCGGCGGCGAAGCCAAGAGCTCAATTCTCGGTACGGGTGGTCGTAAGCTCAATGCGCCGGCGGCGGCATTCGTCAACGGTGCATTCGGCCATGCCTTCGAGCTCGATGCAACGACCGAGCCGAACAGCGGCACGCATCCGTCCGCGACGCTGTTCACCTCCGCCCTGGCGGTCGGGCAGGAGCGGGGCCTCACCGGACGCGACCTCGTCACCGCGTTTGTGGCCGGCGGCGAGGCCATGTACCGGATCGGCTATGCCACCAAGCACAGCAACGAGACCCGCGGCTTCCACGCGCCCGGCACGACCGGTCCATTCGGTGCTGCGGTCGCGGTCGGCCGGATGCGGGAATTCGATGCCGCCAAGATGACCAATGCGCTCGGCATCGCCGGCTCGCTCGCATGCGGTCTCTTGGAATTCGTGAGCGCCGGCAATGGCGCCATGGTCAAGCGGCTGCATCTCGGCCGTGCCGCGGAAAGCGGGGTGCTCGCGGCAACGCTCGCGAGCGAAGGGTTCACCGGGCCAACCACAGTGCTCGAGGGCGAGTTCGGCTTCCTGCGCGTTTATTGCAATGAGTGGGACCTCGCTCAACTCACCCGCGGCTTCGGCAGCGAATACTTCACCAAGAACATCACTATGAAGCGTTATGCCTGCCACATGACGGCGCAAAATCCGGTCGAGGCGACTGAGGACCTGCGCAACCAGCACAAGTTCTCGGCCGCCGACATCGCGTCGATGGTCATCGCCGGCGACGACCGCGTGGCCACGCGCAACAATATCCTGGCGCCGGAAGACAAGATGATGGCGCAGTATTCGGTGCCGTTCAGCGTTGCGCTCTCGCTCTATCGCGATGCGCGGGATCCTCGCTCCTTCAACGACGATGCGGTGATCCATGATTCTGCGATCCTCGATTTGGCCTCGCGGATCAAGTCGGTTCGCGCCACAAACCAGAGCCGCCAGGACACGACCGCGACCGTCACCATCAAGCTCAAGGACGGCCGCGAGCTCTCGCAGAAGGTCTCCTATTTCAAGGGAACGGCGGAGCGCCCGCTCGACCAGGCGGAGCTCAAGGAGAAGTTCATGCTGATGACTGCCAATCGCGATCGCGCCCGGATGGAGACGATGTTCGCGCGCCTGCAGCATCTCGAGACGGAAAAGACGCTGGATTGGATCGAGGTGTGAGCTGATCTTAACCAGCTCCACTCGACCCTAACGCCAAGCTTTGAAAGATAGATGTCCGCGTAAGACGACGGTACCACGCGCGCGAACGGAGGTGGCCAATGCGCACGCAGCGGGACTTCCTTTTATTTGCAGCAGTGACGGCGGTCGCGCTGTCCGCCGCGACATTGATCGTTCCGTCGGTTGTACTCGCCGACGGCGAAAGCAAAAGCGGCGGCGCATCAATTCCGGACTTTTCGCACGTTTGGACCCACCCGGCTTTTCCCTGGTACGAACCGCCTGCGTCCGGACCGGGGCCGATAACAAACTTGTCCCGTTGGGCGGAGCAGCGGCCCGGCGGCTCGGCAGGTTCGGCGGCGCTGCCTCCCGGCAAGGTCGGTATCAGCGATTACGATCAGCTGGTCGGCGACTACACGTCACCGATCCTGCAGCCATGGGCGGCAGCCGTAGTAAAGCGATATGGAGAGCTCTCGCTTGCCGGCATCACGTTCCCGAATCCTTCGAACCAGTGCTGGCCGTTTCCGATGCCGTTCATCTTCAAGCAGTCGACGATCCAGATGATACAGCAGGCGGACAGGATCACGCTTCTGTACTCCGGCGACCACGAGGTGCGCCGGATTCGCCTCAACGAGGCTCACCCCTCGCCGCTTACACCCTCGTGGTACGGAGATTCCGTCGGCCATTATGATGGCGACACGCTGGTGGTCGACACCGTCGGCGTCAAGACCGACCGTCCCTACGCGATGATCGATTTGTTCGGCACCCCCTACACTGACAAGCTGCACGTGGTGGAACGCTACCGGTTGCGCGGCTATGACGAGGTGAAGGACGCGCTGGAAAGGAACAAGAAGGAGAATTGGCTGTTTGGCGGCGACGTCTTCAGCCGGCACCGTGGCAAGTTCCTGCAGCTACATCTGACGGTCGAGGATGAAGGCGTCTTTACGACGCCCTGGACCGCGACTTTGACCTATGTGCCGGGAGGCGAAGAGGTCGGCGAAGGTGTCTGTGCAGAAAATCCGCATGAATATTACAACAACAAGGACGCGGATGTGCCCAAAGCCGACAAGCCGGATTTCTGAGACGTGAGGGCCGTGCGTGCAATTGCTACTCGGCCCTGATGCCGAGGGTGCGGATGACCTTGCCCCATTTATCGGTCTCGGCCGCGAGGAATGTTGCAAATTCCGCCGTCGTTTCCGGGATCGGCGTCATGCCCAAATCGGCAAGCTGCGCCTTGATGGAAGGGTCGGCCAAGCCGGCGTTGAGCTCGCGGTTCAAGGTCGCGATGATGTCTGCGGGCGTGCCGCGCGGGGCGCCTATTCCGAGCCACACGCCGGCCTCGTAGCCCGGGACGGTGTCGCCCACCGTCGGCACGTTCGGCAAGGCGTCAGAACGCGTCGGTGTGGTGACCGCAAGCGCCCGCAGCGCACCCGAACGGATGTGCGGGAGCGAGGTCGCGAGCGCATCGAACATCACCTGCACGCGGCCGCTCATGAGGTCGGTCAGGGCCGGTGGGGAGCCGCGATAGGGCACGTGCGGCAGGTCGAGGCCCGTGCTCGTCTTGAACAGCTCGCCGGCGAGATGGATGAGCCCGCCGACACCCGCCGAAGCCATGTTGACCTTGCCCGGATTGGCCTTTGCGTAGGCGATGAATTCAGGGACCGTCTTGGCCGGCACAGACGGGTTCACGTCCATGACCAGCGGCATCCGGCAGATCGCCGCGACCGGCGCCACGTCGGTCAGGAAATTGAAGCGAAGCGACTGATAGAAGCTCGCGTTGCTGGTATTGGCGGTGGTGATCCAAATCAGCGTGTATCCGTCGGCGGGCGAATCGAGCACGCTTTGCACGGCGATATTGCTGCCCGCGCCGGGCTTGTTCTCGATGACGAACGGCCGCCCGAGCCGGTCCGCCAACCAGCGTCCCATGATCCGCGCGACCACGTCCGGTGAATCGCCCGGCGGGTAGCCGACGACGATCCGTACCGGTCGCGCCGGGTAGGCCTGCGCGGCTGCCAAGCGGGGCAACGCCGGCAGCGCGACGGCGCTCGCGGCCAAGCGCAGAAATCGCCGGCGGGGGAACTGCATGAAGACGCTTCCCAAGGTTAAAGGCCAAGCACCTGCGCGGCCCAGTTCCGCATCTCATCCCCATTGAGGAATCCGAGCACGGCTTCCTCATGTGCGATCGGCGCATCGCCTGCCAGCACCGTGGCGACGAACACGTCGCAGCTGTTGTTGAAGGCGAGCTCGAGCACGGATTTTGCCGAGGGCGCGGCGACCTTGTAGCCGCGGCTGCGGCCCTTCATCCATAGCACCTTGATGGGCTGGCCCGGGCCGAGTGCGGCGGTCTTGGTGCCGAGGAGGTCGAGGTCGCTGACGCGATCGAGCTCCGCGTCATCAGCCACCCCGGTCTGACAATTACAGAAGCCGAACTTCGGCCGCACATAGAGATTGACCTCAGTCCCGCAATCGGCAGCCTTGCATCGATACGCCCATCCCTGTCCCCATTGGTCGATCGGGAAGGGCCACGCGGCTTCGGCCCAGACGGGATGCGCGCTCGTGGACGCGCGCTGCGTGTCCGCCGAAAAGCTCGCGGTGACGAAATAGCCGGCGACCGCGGCAAGGAGCGCGAGAGCGGCAAATGCGATCGTCCTGCTCACAAAGTTCCTCTCCTCCGGTCATTCGCGCGTAAGCGGGAATCCAGACCTTTCGGAAGCAGAGGGCGGTCCCAAACTAGACATTTTGCGAGGAAGAGCGGGTCCCCGCTTTCGCGCGGGCGACCGGGGAGGCACCTGTCCCGCTCTCACCACCAGCTCGGCTTCGGCTCCGGAGGATAAACCGGCTTCGCCGGAACGAAGCCATCCCGGTTCGGCATTTGCACCTTCGGCAGAGTCTTGGCGTCCATGACGTCGCCCTCGTTGATGATGCCGTTTTGATAGAGCAGGAACGCCACCACCGCGTAGACCTCGTCGTGCGTGAGCGACCCGGGCTTGGGCACAGGCATTGCGCGGTTGATATAGTCCCAGGCGATCGTCGCATCCGGGTAGTAGCTTGGGCCAGCCACGTCCGCTTCAGTAAAAGTGCCGGTATGGGGGTGGCCGGGAGTGCCGATCACCAGGCGCCGGAGCACACCGTTTCGCCCCTCCTTCCCGTGACAGACCTCGCACCTCTTGGCGAAGACCACGGCGCCTTCCTTGGCGGTTCCTTGTCCCGGAGGAAGCTGCTGTCCCTCCGGGCCGATCATGAAGTCGAAGCTTTTGATTTCCTCCTGGCTGAGCGGCTTGCCCACGTTGAATTGCGCCGACTGGGCGAGCCCTGTTGCCGGGGCCACCAGGAGCATCACCGGCACGAGCAGACTAAGCGAACATCGCATCGTGCAAGCTCCCATCGCTGGCCACTCGCCACGGCTGCATGGCATTGAAATGGATGGCGCGCGCCGGCTTGTCCGTCTCAGCGATGCCCCAGTCCTTGTACAATTCCGCACGCGATGGCTGAACGACGCCATTTTCATCCACGCAACGAGACTGGATGACACACTCTTGTCCGTCCCAGACCCAGTCGAAATTAAATCGCGCCTGTGCCTTCGTAAGCACGGGCGCCTGCAGCTTTGCTTCCTTCCAGCTCTGGCCGCCGTCGGTGGAGACATCGACCTTGGTGATCTTGCCGCCACCTGACCAAGCCAAGCCGGTAATCTCGACATATCCCGGACGTATGTTCATTCCAGCCGAAGGCCGCGTGATGACGGACTTCGGCGCCCACTCGAAATGATACCAGCGCGATTTCCCGCCAATATCGTTTCTTATGACGGAATGGTTCATGCTTTCATTCCAGGTGTGGTAGGGCTCGTCCACCACCTTGATATGAGACAGGTACTTCACGTTGAAGGGCCCTTCCCAGCCGGGCACGATCATCCGGATCGGGTAACCCTGCTCGACCCGCACAGTCTCGCCATTCTGGCCGTAGGCCACAATGCAGTCGTCCATGGCCTTTGCCAGCGGCATGGTGTGACTGAACTTGCCCGGGTCCGCCCCTTCGTAAACCAGCCAGCTTGCTTCCTTCTGCACGCCAACGATGTTCAACAACACGGACAGCGGCACCCCCGTCCATTCGCTGTTGCTGGCCATCCCCCAGATGAACTGGACGGGCGGCCCCATGTTCTCATTGCCGGCATTGTGGATCATGGGAGAGCCGTTGGCATGGCACTCCACGAAATGGATCCGGGACACGGAAGGCAGGCGTTTGAGATCGTCCATGCTGAAGCTCATAGGACGATCCACCATTCCGTGAATGGTGAGCCGATGCTGCTTGGCGTCAATGTCCGGGAAGTGCGATGCGTGGTACTGAACGAAATGCAGCGAGGCCGGCGTGATGATGCCGGCATAGTCCTGCAGCGGCGTGTAGTAGGTGATGTGATCGACCGTCATTCTGGCCCCGCGGCGCAGGAGCTCGCGGTGGTCGTAGCCCTCGGCCTCGGGATTGAAATTATCAGTCTTGCCAGCGCTGCCGGCTGATTGGCCGCGCGCGCCCCACTCGGCGCCGGCTCCGGCCCCTGCGGCCACACCGGCCAGTGCGGCAGCCTGCTTGAGGAACCGCCTGCGGCCGGATGGATTGGTATCCATGATTGCCTCCCGTGATTCCGAAATTTTGATCTGAGCTCTGGCTTGCTGGGGCTTCGGCTTGCTCCGTTCCGGCCCGACCATTCTCGCCAACTCTGCGTAGTGTTCAGGTAAACAGACAGCCTGTCAACGCCAACGCCTACTTCGCTACCTCTCTCTCATCCAGTTCAAAGGCCGGATATGTAACGCGCCATCGCCTCGCGATCGGCGGGCGACATCGCTTTCATGATATTCGCCATATCGGCATTGTTGGTGCGCTCGCCATCGGCAAAGCGGCGCATCTGCTCGACGAGATATTCGTATTTCTGGCCGGCAAGGCGTGGCGCCGGCACTCCGCCGACGAAGTTCTGCTGATGGCAGACCTGGCACACGGCCGCGGCCGCAGGGGGCGAGGCTGCGGCAGCTTGAGCAGGCCGCGCCGGCCAGCTCTTTTTCGAGAAGAAAGCCGCCGCCGATCCGAGCTCCTCCGGGGTGAGGGCGGTCGACATCCACAGCATGACTTCGTTTGCGCGATCGCCATGCTGGAAGTCATGCAGCTGCTTGAGAAGGTAGTTTTCCTGCAAACCCCAGATGATCGGAACGTCTGCATTTTTGGGCATACCGCTGGCGCCGTGGCATGTGCTGCAAACCAGGAGCTTGGCGCCGAGGAAGTTCTTCGCCTCGGCGACGTTCCCGGGCGTGGGCACTGCGGGCACTTCGGCGATGTGCTCTGCCTCCGCTGCCCGAGCGATGTTTGTCGGCGCCGCGAGCAAAATGAGAACAACCAGAACACCGAAGAAAGTCGGAACATGATTTTTGATCATGTCGTACCCTCCCATTGTTCATTGTTCGAATGCCCGCGATGGTTCAGTGCCCGCGGTTTGGTGACGCGATCAGAGCGTCAGAGCCAGCGGAAAGGATGCCGCAGCAACGCTTGCAGCGCAAGGTGGTGCACGCGGTGGGACACGATGGATCCGGCGCGGCGCCCGGCCTCGCTTCAAATGCGCTGGCCGGCCTGCGCGGCCTTCAGCACGGCACGGATGATCCGGTTATGGGCGCCGCAGCGACACAGGTTGTCGGCAAGTGCCATGCGCACCTCGGCTTCGCTTGGCCGCGCGTTGCGATCGAGAAGCGCCTTGGCGAACATGATCATGCCTGGGATGCAGTAGCCGCATTGAGCCGCCTGCTCGGTGATGAAGGCTTGCTGCAGTGGGTGCGGATGCTCGAGCGTACCAAGCCCTTCGAGCGTGGTGACCTCCGCGTTGGCGAGAGTGCCTACCGGAGTGATGCAGGAGCGCACCGCACCGCCGTCGACCAGCACCGTGCAGGCGCCGCATTGGCCGAGCCCGCAGCCGAACTTCGCGCCGTTGAGGCCAAGATCGTTGCGCAGCACGTAGAGGAGCGGCGTGTCCGGCTCGGCCGCCACACTATGCATTTTGCCGTTCACCTTGAGGCTGACGGCCATAGGCTGCCCTTCGGGTTTCGGCAGCTTCATCCGCCGGCGCAATAGGTACAGCCGGCCTCCTGTGCCCGATTGACCGCCCACGTGCCGGAAGGAACCACGGTCGTGCCCGGGATCAGGTTGGCGGTCCATTCCTTCAACGCGTCCTCCGGGCTCACGCCGGCTTTTTCCGCGAGGCGACGGCTCTGGCCGCGGAGCGCGACACCGCAGGCGCCGATGACCGTGCCCTTGGCGATGAGGCGGTCGAGCGCCATGTCGGCATTGTTCAACACGCCCGGCTTGGGCTCGAACCAGGGATTCTTCACCGCCGGCGCTTTGGTTTCCGGATCAATGATCTTGAATGACTCGCCGACCTTGTATTTCGCCCACATCGCGCTGTTGAGCGCATAGGGCAGCCCCTTGTGGCGAAAGATCAGCACCGCCGTCGCCGATTCATTCGGCGTCAGGAAATTGTTGGCGAAGCCGAGCGGGAAACCTTCGTTGATGTCGTACACGTCGAACACCTGTTTATGCCGGCCCTTGAGGGTTCCGGGCCATTCGGGACCATCCGCGTGCGCCGTCTGGGCGCGCGCAGGGGCGGGGGCAAAGCCGAGGAGGCCGAGCGCCGACAGGCCGGCGATCCGGCTGAAGAAGCCGCGGCGAGGCGTGAGGTCGAAGTTGAGTTGATCGAGATCGGGCATCTCTTTCCTCCATCGCCGGCCGCGAGGCGCGCCGTTGTGCGAGCCGGCTTGTTGTTGCTGGAAGCTCTTTGGAACTGACGATCGGAGCAAGTATGCGCCAGAGGCTCCGCCCCAGCAATGCCCGCTCGTTCAATGTCCAACGACCGCGATCCGGGGCGGCCTTAGCCACCGTGGCTCAGTTTTCGGTTTCCGCGGGGATGAGATAGCTGAAGCCCCGCGGCCGACATCGACAACGGCGGCAGTCGCAGCCCGCAGGAAATGACGTTGGCATGTTCCATCGTACCCTGGAGAGAGATGCGCATATCACATGCCAGCGGCAGAGCGACAGAATGCGTCGCCATCGGTTCATTGAAACCCCTGGCGGGGGCGATTATCGTGCGTGTCAGGGCGGTTGGTGCCCGGAGGCATTTCATGAGATTCGTGGCGGCCCTTCTACGCATTGCCGCAGGCCTGGCAGCGCTTGCGGCGGCAACAAACGGCGTCCTGGCACAGACCTATCCGTCGCGACCGGTGAAGATGATCGTGCCCTTCGCGGCGGGCGGTCCTGCCGACATTTTTGCCCGCGAGCTCGCCCAATACATGTCGGAAGATCTCAATCAGTCGTTCGTCGTGGAAGATCGCCCGGGCGCCGGCTCGATCCTCGGCACCGAAGCGGTCGCCCGCTCGGCGCCGGACGGCTATACGCTGCTTCTCATGTCGAACACGCACACCACCAACGAATCGCTGATCCCCAACAAGCCGTTCGCGTTGATGCGCGATTTCGTGGCGGTCGCGCCGATCAACTATTCCGATCTCCTGATGGTGGTGCACCCGTCGGTGCCTGCCAAGAACCTCAAGGAATTCATCGCGCTCGCCAAAGCCAAGCCCGGCGAGCTCAACTATGCCTCGTCCGGTCCCGGCACCCCCTATCACATGGCCGGCGAGCTGTTCAAAGCCATGAGCGGCACCAACATCGTGCACGTGCCCTACAAGGGCTCCGGCGATGCCCGCAACGCTGTGATCGGCGGCCATGTGCAGATGATGATCGATGCCATCACCACAATGGCGCCGATCGCGCGCGCCGGGCAGGTGAGGGCGCTCGGCACCACCGGCATGAAGCGCTCGACCGTGCTGCCGGCCGTGCCGACGATCGCGGAGGCGGGTGTGCCCGGCTATGAGGCGACGATCTGGCTCGGCCTGATGGCGCCGGCCGCAACCCCGAAGCCGGTCATCGGCAAGCTCAACGCCGAGGTCACCAAGATCGTGAGCCGTCCCGACTTGCAAAAAATGTGGGCGCAGCAGGGCGCCGTGTCGATGAGCATGGACCCGGCCGAATTCGACAAGTTTCTCCGCGCCGATATTGCCAAGTGGGCGCATGTGGTCGAGGTGTCGGGCGCCAAGGTGGAATAGTCAGCCCGGCAACATCTCGGCAAGCAGGCGGCCGAAGCCCTTGACCGGCTGGCGGATCGACAGGCGAAGCTGGATCTCCCAGCAGCGCGCCGGTACCGGATGAACGACCGGAACGCCCAGATCCTGCTCCAGCAGATCGATCACCGGCAGCACGCGCCAGCCGGAACCCAGGAGGTAAATCGCCTGCGCGCGCTCCCGATGCTTGAGGAAGGCCCGCTTCACATGCGCGTAGACTTCTTGCGAGGAGAGCTGGCCGATCTGGTCGAACGGCGCCGATATTCCCTCCATGCCCAAAACCTCGAAGCCCGCATCGACGAAATATTTGGCGAATACGTCGTTGATCGCACCGGTGAAATACGTTGCCCCGACGAAGCGCTTGACCTTGAGGGCCTTCAGGGCCCGCACCTGATTGGTCCCGGAGGTGAAGACCGGCACCTTGTATTGCCGCTCCCATTTTTCGATGAGCTCGGCCTCGCCTTTGTGGCCCAGCACCATGAACGGCGGTGCGCCTTCCGGATGGATGAGGTCGCAGCCGCACTCGGCGAGCTTGGCGATGAGCGGTTCGTAGGGCGCAATCGCCCGCTTGAACTCGTCGGTGGTGCCTTCCCGGATGCCGAGAAAGAGCGGAATGACGCCGATGCCCTCGGGCAGCATGCGGATCAGCTCTTCCAGGCCGCCCGGCCGCATGGTGGGCTTGACGCAGCCCACCACGCCTCGCCAGCTGGTGAACGCCATTGATGCCTCGTCCGGAATTAGGAATGGGTGTGGGGAGTAGGGTTGCAAGTCGCCGCAGTCAAGGCCTCGTCGTCAAGGACCTTTTCGTTCGCCATTCGCCACTCCACTACTCCGATGCCTGCACAATCTTGCGAACCCGCTGCACCACGGGCGGCGGAGTTTGATAGATGTGGTCGACCAGCGCTTGAATCTCGTGGCCGGTGGTGATCTCGAGATCGAGCTGGCGCTTCTCTGCGTCAGCGCGGAAGTCGGGATCATTCATGGTGTCCTCGAAGGCGCCGCGCAGGATCTCCACCACATCCTCCGGCACGCCGGGCGGAGCGATGAAGGGGCGGCCAAACTCGGAATTGCCGAAGGCGAGATCCATGGCCGCGCGATCCTCCGGGGTCTTGGCGTAGTCGTAGACCCAGGAGACGTCGGGCAGCTCGGGGTGCTTCTTCAGGCCGAACTGGATGAACGGGCGGATTTTGTCGTCGCGCAGCCAGGCGCCATTGGTGGCCTTGATGCTCGCCCAGGTGATGCCCATCACGCCGCCGACCTCGCCGCGCTCCATCGCCAGCATGCCCTGCTTGGTGCCCTGATAGCCGGGGATCATCTTGATCTTGGCACCCAGAATGGCGTCGACGAACAGCGGATAGAAATTGGTCGCCCCGCCGGTGCCGGCGACGATCAGCTCGTTCTTGAGCACGTCGTCGAAGGACTTCACCCGCGACAGGTACCAGGCGACGCCCACATGGTTCTCGCGCAGCGCGCTGCCGAGCCAGCGGAACTGCCGCGGATCGAACTTCACCCGCTCCGGATAGAGCAGCGGGTCGGTCGCCAGCATGGCGTTGACGGCGCCAATGAAGGTGCCGTCCTTGGGGGCGACATTATAAATGTAGTTGGCGGCGACGAGCGAGCCGGCGCCGGGCATGTTCTGCACGATGATTGTCGGGTTGCCGGGAATATGCGCCCGCATGTATTGGGCGAGCAGGCGCCCGTAGGCATCATAGCCGCCCCCGGGCGCCGAGCCGACGATCAAACGGATTTGCTTGTCCTTGAAATAGGCGTCGGCAGCGGCCGCCGGCGCGCGCGGCCCACAGACCAAGAAGAGGCCAAATCCAAGCAAGCTCAGCGCAATCAGGTGGGACATCGCCCGCGCTGTCTTCCCGGCCGCCCCCCCGGCGCTTCTCGTCGATGAACGGATCATGATTCCGGCCCTCATGCCCTTGTGCCATTTCGAACGCAAATACGCCGCGCGTCAAGGAAGCAGCGTCCTGCGTTTTGGCCCACGGGCTGCTGCGCCCCTGCGGCCGCCTGGCCGAGGGCCATGCCGGCAGGCAAATCCTCCGCCTGACATGCTGCCGAGGCCGCGGCGAACAGAAGTCCTGCTCACACAATCGAAAGCATGCCCGATAAAATCCCAAGGAGCCCCTGAAGAAGAGCTGGCGCAGACGCTTGGGGCGGGGCAAATCGTCAATACGGACGTGGCAGGCGTGATCCGAAAATTCCTCGGGTGCTCCTCCGTGATTTCGATGAATAGCTTTGATGCTGCGGTCTGCGGGATCGCGTTGGTGGTGATCGTCGCCGGTTTCAGGGCGGGGCTTCTGCGCAGCGTCGCCACCATCATGGGGTATTTGGCCGCCATGCCGATTGCGGTCGCCGCGACCCCCTATGTGGCGCGCCTTGCGACAGATACGCCGGCAATGCGCGAGGCGACCGTACCGGGCGATGTAGGCTCGGGCCTCTTCTTCGTGGTCTTTATCGGTCTCGGCTTTATCCTGGGCGCCCTATTGCGTGCCGCGCTCGACCAGGCTGTGGGCGAAGAGATCGGCCCGCTCGATCGCTTGGCCGGCGCGATGCTGGGCGCGCTGCGGGTCGCACTGGTCGCCATAAGCCTAGTGCTCGTCTTCGACCGCATCATTCCGCCGGACCGACAACCCGCATTCCTTGCTGGCTCGCAATTGCGCCCCATCCTGCTTGCGGCCGGTCAGGCGGGCCTCAAGTCCTTGCCAAGCGAAATCACCGTTTTGATCGATCAGCTCAAGAGCGCGCGCAAGATTTGATTGGTTAACCGCCGCATAACGGCGCCATCCGGATTCGTCAGGTTTCCCAAAGCGAATATTTGCAGCTCACGGCGCAAAAAGGCCGCATGGGCTCGATACTCGCCATTGCCAGCTCCGGTCTTGCGGCTGCGAGCCTGCGCCTGCAGGTCTCCGCCAGCAATGTCGCCAACGCCGAGGACAACGGCCCGCTGCCGGACGCGGCGAATGCGTCCAACTATCCGCCGGCCTACGTGCCACAGCGGGTCGATCAGGTCGCGGTTGCGGGCGGCGGCACCAAGGCGATCGTGAGCAACATCTCTCCGAGCTACACGACAGCCTACGATCCGACCGCGCCCTATGCGGACCAGAGCGGCAATGTCGCTGCGCCCAATGTCGACCTCGCCAACGAGGCCGTGCAGCAGATCACCGCCAAATATGAGTTCGCCGCCAACGCGAAAGTGATCCAGGTCTACTCCGAGATGATGAAGTCGCTGCTCGACATCAAGACCTGAGCGCGTCCGCTCATCCGCACGTATTCACCAACCAACAAATAATCGGCAGCTTGGATTTTGCCCCGGCTTGTCGCCGATTCGGATCCCGGTCTGGTCCGACTTAAGCTATCGCTGCTTTGCCGGCCAGCCGGCTCTCGTCGCCTGAATGGTCGCGCGCAG